>Ga0307517_10003719_pt1 | contig 23708 bp, 25 predicted proteins | sample 23_EM_MG_FD_194515 | JGI IMG/M metagenome (GOLD analysis project Ga0307517, IMG submission 194515) | Populus trichocarpa ectomycorrhiza microbial communities from riparian zone in the Pacific Northwest, United States - 23_EM | ecosystem: Host-associated > Plants > Roots > Unclassified | place...
CTCCCTCATGGCTGTATTTTGACGGAGCAGGGGGGTTCTGAAACGTTGCAGCGAGTCCCAACCTCCTGAGGACGAACGGGCCGGGCGTGAGAAGCGCTGACAAATCTGCGACGTACAAAATCGACGCATCGAGTGGCAGACCACTATAAAGCTACATCCCTTGTCGGTGATCGTCAGTGATAATACGTGGTCTGCTTGAGGAGACTAGGCTAGCACATTCTCGTCCGTCTCTCCTCACGCATGTGTGTTACTGTGTCACCTCTGTTTGTCGCTTTGTGGTTTATGTAGTTTCCATCTTTCTTTCTTTGTTTTTGTTTCTGCTCAAGGTCTTCCTGCTCTAAACACTTTACCATGAATGTGGACCCTCACCTCTGTGGGGTTTTACCTTAGTGATCACATACTTTGCTTGTTGCACGCATATATTTTATGGACAACCTCTCTGAATCTATCAGCTAGTTGTATAGTATGAGTCTGAACACTGTGCTTGTCAAGCAATGAAATATTTAGTACAGAGAACTTGAGGCATAAGTAAAGAGAATACATGTTCTACATATAGGTCTACTAGAGGGGCACATGGCTGAAGTCAAGAATCACCACCTCTCCTGACTCGAAAGGAACAACAAGATAATGGCCATCCCACTGTGCATGAAATGTCTTCCCAAATCTCCTAGGTAGCTGAACAACTACCTTCCCAGTGACTATATCCTTCATCCTAGACATCTCAATTTCCCACATCTTGTTATCATTGAGGTGGGGCCTGTCTGGGAGATTTTCACCACTTGAAAACAGGACAGGGGCTGAGCCTGGGATCCCAAAATCCCATCCCCTATAATGACCTGTATCTGACTCCCAAACTGTGGCCCAGATTTTTGAGCCCTCTATTCCTTTGAACTTCATTCTCTCACCAGCCACCATTCCACTGTGAGTCTCAAGGTTCATATCTTGAGCCCTCACCTTGCCTACAACCTCTCCTGTCTGGATATCCCATGCTTGAATGGACTCTTCATATACACAGAAAACCTTGGTCCCATCCCCTGATATCCAGAGGTACTCAACAATACCTCTAGCCACATTGATTGTCTGGAGGAGTTTCCCTTTCTCAGCATCCCAGATGTTGATCTTCTCATCTGCATACCAAACAAAGATCAATTTATTGTCAATCAGCTGGGTGTTTCTCTGGTGGGGGTCTTGAGCTGGGATTTGGAGGGATCCCTTGTAGAGGCCAGTCAAGATACCCCAGGTCTGTATCACCCCATCTGGCAAATCACTGGGGATAATAAGCTCATTTTCTGGTTTCAGAGCAGTAGACTTGGTTGGGGCTAAGGTGAGGGGTGTGGAATTTGGATCAGTCACAATTGGGTCTGTTGATGAGGCACCAATCTGCCAGAACTTGACTAATCTGTCATAAGATGCTGAGATGAGGGTAGAGGGAGAAGAAAATGCAAGGGAGGTAATTTGATAGGTATGGCCAATGAAGGTCTCAACAAGGTAAGGGTCTGAGCCAGTGATGTCCCAAACAAGGATATTTCTGTAAGCAGCAGCAGCCACAAGCTTGTGATCAGGGGAGAAACAGGTGACTCTATGATCTTCAGTGTTTGTCATATAAATTTTTGCTACAACAAGTCCAGAATTGGTATTGTGAACTGTGGCATAATCCTCTGCACTTGAAATAAACTGGATGCCATCTGGGGAGAATGCAATGTTGTGACCATCATGTGTGGGTCCAACTTTGTGACCATTGATGTCCCACTGCTGAACAGTTCCACAAGATACAGACATGAGGCACTGGGGGTTTGTAGGGGAGAACCTAACACAATCCACTGTTTCCTGGTGCTCTATGATATGATGACACTCCCCCTTCTGAATGTCCCACAAACGAAGTGTATTGTCAAAAGATCCTGATGCAATTGTAGTGTGGTCTGCTGAGATTGCAACAGAAACAACCCAGCTGGTGTGGCCACAAAATGTCCTGATAACACCACCAGTCTGCACATCCCAGAGTTTGACAGTTGTGTCAAAGCTTCCAGATACAAGTGATGTCCCATCTGATGAGAAGGTGACAGATCTCACTTGACCTGTGTGCCCAGAGAGGACAGCTGTCTGTTCACCTGTGATTACATCAAGGATGAGGATGTCTGTGTTGCCAGACCCAACTGCAACAGTGTTATTCCAGCATGAGAGGGACTCTGGAATATGATCCAACAGAACTGTATGGGAGCACACCCCCCATTCTTCCGAGAGACCCCTGACCACCTTAGCCTCCAGTGAAAGCTCTGGACTGTAGTGTTCATGGAGCCAAGATAAGGAAGGGCAAAATGGGAGGGCTGAATGGTATAAGTGGGAAGGAGAGTTGTGGATTATATCAAAATTCTCCAGAAGTAATCGCTGGCTATCATTTGTCCACATGCATGAAACCCCTGCCTGGATAGGGAACATGAGTACAAACCCCACCAATTGGTCAACACAGCACTCACCAAAGCATACCACTGCTCAACATCATTCATGGCATGAACCCCAGCACCAAGGTTCCCTGTGAGAGCAAGGACCTCAATCCAATACAGCAAATGTCTTGTGAAGAACTCCTCAACTGCTTTCTGTACTTCCATAGCATGAGAGCTACTGCTAGGGACCATCAGGAGGTGTTTTGACCAGAATATACATGCATATTCCAAGGCTTCTCCAATGTGAACCTTCTTGTGAGTAGAAAGGTCCATGATTTCACTGAGAACAGCATAGCTGTCCAGGTTGCAGATGTTCCTCTTCAGCCTTTCCCCCATCAGGTTGAGGCATGAAAGCAGAACCTCTGCATGATGAACTGCAGGCTCCACAAAGAACCGTTCATCCCTGCACCGAACTGGGTCCATGAGGAAATCAGGAAATGACTTGTGGAAGGCTCGGATGGGGTCTTCTGTGCCCTCAGGTACAAGGAGGAGAGAATGGAGGGAGCGGAGGGTGGTGGAGATGTTGGATGCTCTCAGTAGGCCTGAAAGTGCTGTTATTGAAAGGGGGTTAAATACAAGTAACACTGCCCCAACTATTGTCCTGAAGCGGGAGTAGATTTCCTCAGCATCCACATCCATGTTGTCAACTGCTTGCTTGAGAACCTGGGTGTAAAGGAGGTCAATCCCAGACCTTCCTTCATGAGTGGTATCCTGTGGGAGAGAGATGATCTGATCCAGTTGTTCAGTGGGTGTATGGTTCTTGAATCCAACTAATTTTACAACTGTTGAAGCATAGATGAAGAATCCTGCTGCCTTTTTACAGAGAATGTTGAGGTCTGATGGACTTGGCCAATCTTCCATGAAGTTACAGTCACTCCGGGTTTTGGCAATTTCGGCCAACCGAGTACTAAAGAACAGCTTGATGTCACTATCCACCAAGGAACGTTTGACATCATGCAGCCTGAGCACTTCTGTGATGGGTTGGAGTAACTTCAGACAAAACCCTGACCGGATCCGAGGCTCTGGACAACCAGTGATGAAGAATTTGACATTGGGGGTCTCATCCACATAACGGGAGAGCACAGAAAGAAGGGCAGAGGCGGGTTCTTCATCCCTGCATTCGTCAAGGGCATCAATGATGATAAGCGTCCGGATGCAGCTGGTTTTCAATGGGCCAATGATGATCCTCTCCATCTGGGAACAAAGAGACTCCCGTGCGACACCAGGGTTGGCCCCCAGAACTCGGAGTAGCTCCTCTCGAAAAGGGAGGTGCTGATAAGCAAGCTGAAAGGCAATAGTTGGAAAGATTGCTTGAAGATTGCTTCTATCCTCGAAATCTCGTGAGCAAAAGAAACTTGCCCCAAGCTTTCCATCCACGAAGCAAGTTTCAGCAAACGTCTGGGCGATGGTCGACTTCCCGGTCCCTGCGAGGCCATTCAACCAGAGCGCGTGGTGGTCTTGCTTATCCTTTAGCCAACGTTCGAGTTGCAGGAGGACATCTGCCCTAGTTCCTCTCAGACACCCCTGCCTGTTCCCGGAACGGTACCCGGCCCCATCTGTGGGACACATGCGTTCTAGAAGACGACGATCCACATCTCCCTATTTGCGGGTTACTACAGAGGCCAGGGTCATAGGACAGTAAGACTCACGATCTGTTGAAAGTTTTCTTTGTCGATGTCTTGTCGCAACGAAGCCTGAGTATATGTCAGCTATGAGGAGAGCAAGTCCTTTGGGAGGGCAAACCTGGTAGTCCATCAAGGCATCGCGAATATCCTCCACCAGGCTGTTAACCTTCTGTGCATTCTTGGGGATTCCGAGGAAGAGCGCAAGATCCTCCCGGGTTGCCACTGGGCCTATAGCATGGTCAATCTTTTCCAATTTCCTGGCGATCCTCGGCGCACGTAAGACCCAGCTCTTGATATTGAAGAATGTGGGCTCACCGTTCCAGCTTGTTTGTCCTTTCCTCCTCATTGAAATCACCCGGAAAAATGGGTCCGGAGAGCAGTCCAGAAACCGTTTTGGCCCTGAGTGCCAACAATTCTATGGCATACTCATTCACCTCCGTTCGCTAGAACGACCGTAAGAATGATGAATCGGATGTGCGGGGAGAGGCCATACCTCGCGGTTGTCGAGAATAAACCCGAGATATCCCACAATAGACTTGAGCGGACCGAAGGCACCCGGGGAGTCTCTCACTCCACGAAGCAATTCGGCTGCGGCAGACGCGGTGGACTTGCAGCTCGGTTCGATGGTCTCGTCAGGAAGGACAACTTTTGATCCAGAGTCAGGAAGGGCAGAGGCGACTGCATTGTCAGAAGGGACGATGAGATACGGCAACCAAAACAACCACGTTCACGTACTATCTGGCTTCCCACCATGCGAGATCGAAGTGGATGGAGAGGGATAGACTCCCTCGAGTTCTCCATCGTGTCCACTTCCCACCGCAACTTCGACGTCTGGATGTGGGTGCGAATCCATCTGGTTGGCTTCCTCTCCGTCGACGTCTTCCCCTTCCCCTTCTTGGCAGACACCGTCCCTACGCGCTGGCACAGATTCTGGCCCATCCGGCTGAAGTGGTCCCGTCGAAAAATCTGGCTCTCCAGCTGCGTCGGCTCTATCCCCTTCTCCGTCGTAACTTCCGCCCACTACAACGTGAGATTCTGGTTGCGGAAGCGAACTCGTCGAGTCGGCCCCCTCCTCACCGGGGTTGGCCGCCGTTCCGTCCGGTTTGGCTTTTTTCCCTGTTAGTCCGAGCCGGCGCTTGGCTTTCTTCTTCATTTTGGAGAACGAGCCTCGTATGTCGTCCATGTCGATGTTTGATCAGCGTAGGTGATGGTGCGATAGATGGTAGTGTGATGGTGGATGATTGGCCTCGTGGCAGCGACTCTATATTCCGTGCCAGCGCTCGGCGGGGTGCAAACACTTTTTTTTTTTTTGAAAGGTCTGATATTGTTAAGTGACTAGGTACATTGGAGACTACTCTACACGTGTCGATTTCCGGGATAGGGGGAGTTTAAACGGGCTATGTATAAGTGGCGAAACCTTGACCCCACCAAGACGGGCGGGACAGACGAAAGGAGAAAAATATCGTAGTGGTGTGACGGGTTGAGACATCGGTAAATCAGTAAGAGTATGTGTACGGGGAAGGAAGTTTGGTGGGCAGCGAGCCTAGGCTGGCAGCTCACGGAGGTTTGCGAGAGCGTGGTGGGGGAATAATCAGGTTTAAGGAGACATCAGCAATGCGCTTACCGAGCAAGCGAGCCGGGTAGAAGATTTTGAATGGAGAACCCAACGCTTAGACTCAAGATCGACTCAACTAAACCGCTCCAAAACCGACTCGATCGCCTTCTTGCCGAGCAACAGAGGGGGAGGGATTGCTGATGGAAGGGGATGGTGAAAGCGGCGGACTCCCCCAAAAAGGAGATCAGCCCAGGGAGGCGAAACTGTGGCTCGCCTAATCGTTCCACTCCCCAGGCGGAGTCCAGTAGGAGTTCGTCGGCGTTTTCGATGAAGTGGCGGTGGTCAGCGTGTCTGGGGCAATCACGTAGGACGAGTTCCCGGGAGTGTAATACTGGTGCACCTACCCCATCAGCGCATAGACACCAGGAGGAGGTGCCTGGGATATGGAAGCGGTGGTAATGTGTGCCCATGTAACCGTGGCCGGTGAAGGTTTGGGAGACTCAGGCGTAAACCTTGCGGAGTGTCTTTAAAGGAAGTTGAAGGTCTGGGAGAGGAGGGAAAGTGATCCAGGAACGTGGTCCCATCGGACCGCGTTCGTCTGTTCGTTGCCCTCCGCATCCGTTTGGGAAATGCACGAGAGGCTTCCTGCATGAAAGCTCGAGTCCGAACCCGGAAGGGGTTGTGGGCGACTCCTGAAGGAACAAGCCGCTTTGGCAGACTTTTCGGCCTCCTCGTTGTCCATGACACCTAAGTATCTGGAGGGCCGGAACAGAGAAATGGACGCCTCTGGGTCGGATAGTAGCATGTAATATCGGAGATGAAGATCAAGGAGTGGAACTGCCCCGGGTCGATGATGTTGGTTAGGGCGGAGGTTGAATCCGAGTATATGCGAAAGCGTTTCAGGCCATTTGCGGTGCCCAAGGTCTTAGCCATGCAGCTGGCAGACGCGAGGGCTGCCATTTCTGCATCGTACGCAGTGATTCTAGGACCCACGCCGAAATGGTTCGCGAGCGGTGCGAACGCGTTATCTGCCGGTTCCCTCTGCCAAAGTTCTCGTGTCGGTCCTCCGTACCAGTCCTTTACACGTATAAAATGTACCAGTGTTTTACGGCTGAGTGTTCTGGGCGATTACACCAGGACCCCTGCGGTTTGAAGCCTAACTTGTCGCTGCTTCGGCCCTGGGTGTCCCTACCATCGCGACCCCGCACAAAATCGTATACGAAAAGAGATAGAAATCTTCCATACGGAAGACGCTGACCGCGTTTTAACCTGAACCTCGAATACCAACTGGATTGCGAACGAGACCCGGCATACTGAGAACGCAGGGTATATACGATCACTAGAGTAAATGACACGGTCCCGAGCAATGTCTTCGGACTGCCCGCGATCACGGCTGAAGCCAACACGGAAGGAGAGGGTAGGAACGTGGGAGTGATGCGGAGGGGGACGTTTGGAACGTTCAATGTGTCGAGAGCGAGGTTGGCGAGAGGAGAAAGAAGAGTGTCAATCATCGAAACATCTGTCTATAGTGCCCAGGGTTCCACGTCAATGTCAGCCGCAAGATCGACGGACGCGACGTTCGCTCGTACCCTTGCGAGAATCCATGGTGAAGCACCCCCCATGGACCTGCGAAGCCTTGGAGCGGGCGGTGGTCGCGTTTGCGATGAAAGCCGTGTCGAGTGGAGGAGATCGGGGGTGGTACACGATTGGCGCAGATGCATATCGTAGACTAGTGGGGAACGGTAAGAGCGGGTGTAGTACAGGTTGGTGACAACGGCGGCGCTTGGACGATACGCTTCCAACCAGCACGGTCCGGATGGGACAGGTGGGGGAATATGCTGGGAGGACACCAACAGAGAGGGACTGCTTGACCAGAACCTCCGGGATGTCCGCATGGCAGTGCATTGCTGGGCACAGAATGGGTTCGGGATTACAAAAGACATGGTCGGTGATATCGAGAACGAAGTCCTTGTCCGAGTTGTCGTTGCGGGGCTCGGATACCATAATTGGGATACATGTCAGACCTGACACGGGTACATCTGCGTTGAGTGACGAAGTTGGGGAGAGCTTTTGCACCTGATCTTCGTCCCTAAGTTCTGGGATCGCCACAGGGCTTCCAAGCGAACTATCGAACCACCCAAGTATGGAGTCGTGAAGCCTTTCGACCGGAACGGCCGGGATGCGGCGTGCAAGACGATCTTGGGGTGAGCCTCGCAATGGCCAGAACGACTTCCGTGTTTATGGACACCTCGAACATCCGGAAGGGACATCCCGAATGTTGTCCCGACTGATGTTTTTGTTCTGGAGCGGGGGCGGCTGGTGGAATATGGTCAACTCAATGTGATCGCAGGAGCCGTTCCCATCAACCTCGTCACCTGCCTAATCCATAGGGGCTGCTGGGACCCGATCTCGAGCGCCCCAGCCATCCATCAGACCTCCCAGGATACCTCCCGTACCTGCTGTCGACACGGGTCGAGAAGGATAAGGGAGAGGGGTCGATCGTGGGATATAGTGGCAGCGGGAGAGAGGCAAAGGAGGGAATCGAATGTAGCGGAACCTGCGATACGCTGGCGATAACTTCATTGAACTCGGGAAGAGAGTGACCGAGGGGAGCGGCTTGAGGTGAGGGGCAAACGTGAAGAGATAGAAATGCCGGGTGACCGTTCCGTTCATCTTGCGCCGCCGATGAATTGATTGATAACAGATCCACCTGTCTCGACTTGGGCGCAGCGGTTGGACGCCGAACCACCGCTTGTCCAACATGGCGACGAACACGGCGAGGAGGGAAGGGACCAAAGTGGTCTGGACGTGGAAGACGATGGGTTATTCGATTGAGAGCTAACAGCATCGGCACCGGAGGACCCGCGTTCTCGAGCGAGGGACTAGCGGAAATCTTGAGGAATCGGCGGAGCTCACTTCGTCGGGTTCAAGCCTGTCCTCAACATCAATCATGGAAACGGACGCGACCGTGGAGAACAAACCGGCCTATTCCCCGAGAAAATGAGTTCGAACGAAGTGGACGCGGAGAAAAGGCTCACGAGTCCAGTGTGGTACTCAAGGCTTCATCGCATTTCTCAGAACCGCGGCCGGTCCCGTTGGAACTTGTCGTAGAACCCAACGCGGTCGCTGCTGGCCGTTTGGGAGGAGGATCGGCGATATTTTAGGCATGGTATTCTTCAAACTGGGGACGAAAGACGCTGTTGACAACGAGAACTCGAACGTTGAGATGAAGGAAGGGGGTCAACCGAACGCACGTTTTTGGGCTGATGGTCGCTTGCCCCATGTGATGCGAAGATCCGCGAAGGAAGAGTGTGCTTGACGAGCCGAGAGTCCAGAGGGTGTAAGAGTGCGTGCGGTGTTCCAAGTAGGTGAACGAGAACGTGGTCTCCTCAAGCAGACCATGTATCATCACCGACAATCACCGATAAGGGACGTAGCCTGTGGCAGAGACGCGCCGTCATGTCCGCCCGTAAGTAGTGGCCCGTCATAGCTTCGACGGGCTAAACGCTCACAAACGGTATTTCGCAAGGCCAGGACTCGGAGGCGGTTGGGTCTGAGGCCATGACCGCGGAAGGGCATCATCCGGGGTGAGTCTCTTTTTGTTCCTGTCCATCCCCGTTGTCGTTGGCCTTTGGAGATCGTTTCTTCCCTTCCTCCGAATTTCGTTCATTCCCAATGTTTCGGTCTCTGGGTTTCGGAGCCGACCCACCATTCCCCTCTATCTTCCTCGCCTTACGATGCTTTCCCTGTGCAAATAACGCGACACGTCCATCTCAAACCCACTTCAGCAGATCGGGGATCCGACGGATACCGCGCGGCGCTCACCGTCAGCAATCCACCCAACAAATATCCCCGTTCTGGTTGCGACTGACTCCCCCCTCCTGACGTCCTCACCCTTCTTGCCACCCACTGCCTCCACTCAGCTCGACCCTCTTTGCCCCCCGCAGCCCATCGAGCGCGACCTTTCCTTGGAATTCCTCCCCGGTTCCTTGTAGCGCATCATGGGAGAAGCAGCTATCAGCCCCAAAGCGTGCGTCTGATAGAGCCCGCCCTTCGTCCCCAATCCTTCACTGACGCGTTTTTTTCTTTTCCAACCTGAAGGATTCAATGCTCAAGACACTGCCGTCTCTCTTTCCGAATCTCCTCGGGACTGCTAGCAGTGCCCGCGTTGAGTTCTATGACAAGTTTCAGCGAGAAGCCGACGAGTACGACAGCGACTTCATGAAGAAATACGATGAAGACTTGAACACCACCTTGATCTTCGTGAGCGTCCTTTCTTTCTCCCGTATTTACCTCAATCGTGATTCTGGCTTTGCGGGGGTAGTCCGGTTTGTTCTCCGCCGTCGCATCCGCTTTCATCGTCGACGTCCAAAGCAACCTACAACCTGATTACCAGCAAATGCTACCAGCTCCTCACAACTATTGCCAGTGTCTCTCTAGGGAACGCCCCCACTGAAAACGCCGCAATCCCTCAATGGACCGGCCTCGATCCCACCGTCGCCCACGTCCAAGTCATCCTCTACTCAAGCTTGGCCGCTTCCCTCCCTGTCGCGTTCGTCGTCATGTTGGGACAACAATGGCTCAATCATTGCACTCAGGTCGAGATGCACGGATCCGTTATCGATCGCAGTCGGCATCAGCAGCGCAAGATGAACGGTATGGTCACACGACACTTCGACTTCGTCATGGAATGTTTGCCCCTCATGCTTCAAGCCACCCTCCACTTCGGTTACGCGTTCTCCGACCACTTCATCATCAGCAAAGCCGTCGCTGGTGTTCTGATCGGTTTCACCGCATTCGGTCTCCTTTTCTACTTGCTCATTGTTTCCGCTGCTACCCTATCCTACAACTGCCCCTTCCAAACCTTTGCCTCCCTCATCCTTCGTTTCTTGATTCGTTTCGATGACGAACATAAGAAGTATCTCAAACGAACGAGGAAGCGGTTCAAGGACACCTTCCCCCGGAAGGTGCTGTCGAGGCCCAAGTCCGGTGGTCCCTACGGTTTTTGCAGGTTTGGGACATTCGACGGAGCTGGCATGGAACATATCGAGTTAGCCATGGCCAACACGGCCGACCAGCCAACCCCACTGTTCAATAAGGGGATCGATTGGGATGAATATGTCCTAGACTCAAACTGCATCGCCTGGACGTTCGAGACGTCGATGGACACGGACGTCATCATGGCCACCATGAGGCCATTTGGTACGCCGGTATTCGGATCACTACACTGTAAAGTCTCTACGATACGGTCCTTGAACACTTCGATCGTTCGTCCGGACGACCCGTGGTGATCCCCAAGCTCATGAACAAGGCCTACTTCAGCGTCAAGGCCCTCCTCCACCTCGCGATCCAGCGCAAGTGCATAAGTCACGAATCCGGCAGGGCGGTCTTCAAGACCATCTCAAACCAGCATCCGGTCATGGGAAGACATTACGGGGGAGACTCGGATCTGGAATCGACCCTCAGGATCATCGATCACGTCTTCGGCGACTTCGAACCTATGTACTAGCAGAGTTTCACCTTCAGTATTCCCCACCATGCCTGGATGGGCCATATTCTCCTCTACCGTGTCTGGGACGTTCTCAGGAAAGGTGAAGCTTTGCCCGATGACATCGAGGAGTTCGTTCTCCACTCCCTCCGATTGGAACCTCTTCCGGTGCTGATCGTCGTGGATTGTCTACTTATCGTTGGCCTGCTGCTCGGAATCAAGTTACATGTCGATGACCTGTTGGTCGTCGACAAGAGGTGAGCTGAACCGGCACGCGCCCTCCACGATATGAGGCTGAATCATTGCCACGCTATAGTTACGAATGCATCCCCTAGATCAGCAGGATCTACGACAAGCTCACCGCGACGTTCGGGAGCGCCAACTCCACCGCGGACGAGATTGATTACGCGCTGGAGGTCATGGGGCTGATCGCTCCCCTCTGCGGGAACGATATTGCCCAGAAGAGTTATCAATTGTTCCACGTCGTCATGCAGAATCCCGTCTCTCCCGCCTATTCCCCGGAGAAGAAATGGGAAGCTTCTCGCCTGACCATATACGGGACTTACAAATGGGACAAGTTCGTGCCATGGGTCGAAGATCCTCAAGATATCCTCACGTTCCTGGACCACCACTTCGACTTGGCCACCAGGGGTCTCCAGAACCAGGACGAGTCGATCCAGAACGCTCTTCGTGCGTTGGCCTACGCATCTGGACCAGTCACCATCGAGGCCCGGAAGCGGTTCGACCCAACCGAGCCCTCGTTCGTCCATGGTATCTGCTACGTGTTCCAGAACGACAAGCTGTTCCAATTGCACAAGGCCGCGCTCTTCTTCCTCCCCCTCATCGGGGACAGATGGTTCAACACTCCCCACCCGATCATGGAACCCGATCAAATGAGGAGCTTGCGCATCGACTGGGCCTCCGCCGTCGACGGCATCGAGCACACCTACAACGTCCAAAAGGCTACTCTCGCGGTTCTCTTCGGAATGGTCAACTCTTCCCACTGGCGTCCTCACATCGTTACGGAGAAATGGAAATTATTGGAGTACTTTACGTCGGTGCCGGATGATTCTCAACCTCTCAGGAGGTGCATTGACAATCCCGAATTGATGGATGTTATCGCGGACGTGGAAAATCCCGCAGCTATGGTTCTTTGGTTGGCGATCTTGTGGTTGAAGTACAAGGAGATGATCCCTCAGGTGCAGGAGCAGTTGGGGACTGCTACGAAGGAGGTCGCACAGGGCAGGAGAAGGACGGACCTGGATATGTACTTGTCAGTGATGGACCCGGAGTTGAGGAAGGCCGAGGACGTGTTGACGCAGTACAATACGTGGTCAACTGACCCAGCTGCCCTGGCTCTGAGAATGAAGATTGATAATCTTGAGCAGGCCAGGGTCTCGTTGGTCACTCTCAAGAGGGGTTGACCACGATCTCGTTTTGATTGTGTTGATGGCTGGCGCATTCTCATCCGTCTCCTCACACATGTATGTTATTGTGTCACCTTTGTTTGTCACTTTGTGGTCTATGTAGTTTTCATCTTTTTTTTGTTTGTTTTTGTTTCTGCTTGAGGTCTTTCTGCTCTAAATACTTTACCATGAATGTGGACCCCCACTTCTGTGGGGCTTTACTTTAGTGATCAGATACTTTACTTGTCATGTCTATATATTTTATGGACAACCTCTCTGAGTCTATCAGCTAGTTGTATAGCATGGGTCTGAACACTGTGCTTGTCAAGCAATGAAATATTTAGTACAGAGGACTTGAGGCATAAGTAAAGAGAATACATGTTCTATGTATAGGTCTACTAGAGAGAGACACAGCTGAAATCAAGAATCACCACCTCTCCTGACTTGAAAGAAACAACAAGATAATGGCCATCCCACTGCACATGATATGCCTTCCCTAATCTCTCAGGTAGCTGAACAACTACCTTCCCAGTGACTATATCTTTCATCCTGAACATCTTGATTTCCCACACCTTATTATCATTGAGGTGGAGCCTCTCTGGGGGGTCTTTATCCCGTGAGAACAGGACAGGGGGTGAGCCTGGAATCCCAAAATCCCATGCTCTTGTACTGGACCACAGGTTTGCAGAAACATAAGCCCAAATTTTTGAGCCCTCTATTCCACAGAATCTCATTTCCTCACCAGGTCTTGTGCCATTCTTATAGTTGACATCCGCATCCTGGGCCTCCACCTTACCCACAACCTCTCCTGTCCTAATATCCCATGCCTGAATGAATTTCTCATACACACAGAAAACCTTGGTCCCATCCCCTGATACCCTGAGGACCTTAACATCACCTCTAGGCACATTGATTGTCCAGAGGGGCTCCCCTTTCTGAACATCCCAGATATTGATCTTCTCATCTGCACACCAAACAAAGATCAATTTGTTGTTGGTTAGCTGGGTGTTGCTCTGGTGGGAGTCTTGAGCTGGGATTTGGAGGGATCCCTTGTGGAGGCCAGTCAAGATACCCCAGGTCTTGATTACCCCATCTGGCAAATCACTTGGAATGATGAGCTCATTTTTTGGTTTCAGAGCAGTAGACCTGGTTGGGGCTAAGGTAAGGGGTGTGGGCCTTGGAGCTGTCACAATCACACCTGTTGATGAGGCACCAATCTGCCAGAACCTGACTGATTTGTCATATGATGCTGAGATGAGGGTGGAGGGGGAAGAAAATGCAAGGGAGCTAGCAGAAGAGCTAATGAAGGTCTCAACAAGGTAAGGGTCTGAGCCAGTAATGTCCCAAACATGGATATTGCGACTATCAACAATAGCCACAAGCTTGTGATCAGGGGAGAAACAGAGGACAGTATTTCCATCAATGTTGGGCAGGTGAAATTTTGTCACAACAAGTCCAGAATTGATGTTGTGAATTGTAACATTATCCCATCTACATAAAATAAACTGGGTGCCATCTGGGGAGAATGCAGCATGGTAACTATCATATGTGGGTCCAACTTTGTGACCATCAATGTTCCACTGCTGGACAGTACTAAAACTGCATACAGATATGAGGCACTGGGGGTTTGTGGGGGAGAACCTGACACAATACACTCTTTGCTCATGCTCTATGATTTGATGACACTCCCCCTTCTGAATGTTCCACAAACGAAGTGTCTTGTCATAGGATCCTGATGCAATTGTAGTATGGTCTGCTGAGATCGCAACAGAGACAACCCCCCCAGTGTGGCCATGAAATGTCCTGACAACACCACCAGTCTGCACATCCCAGAGCTTGACAGTCTTGTCTTCACTTCCAGATACAAGTGATGTCCCATCTGATGAGAAGGTGACAGATTCCACTTTATCTGTGTGCCCAGAGAGGACAGCTGTCTGGCTACCTGTGATTGTATCAAGGATGAGGATGTCCTTATTGTCAGACCCAACTGCAACAGTGTTATCCCAGTATGAGATGGATCTTGGAATATCATTCAACTGAACTGTGCGGGAACACATCCCCCATTCTGCTGGGAGACCCTTGACTATCTTAACCTCCTGTGAGAGCTCCAGACTGTAGCACTGACAGAGCCAAGATGAAGATGGGCAAAATGGAAGGGCCGAATGGTATAATTGGGAAGGAGAGTTGTGGATTATATCAAAATGTTCCAAAAGGAATCGCTGGCTGTCATTTATCCACATGCATGAAACACCTGCCTAGACAGGGAAACATGAATATAAGCCTTAGTGAACAGCCTGCACAACACTCACCAAAGCATACCACTGCTCAATATCATTCAAAGCATGAACACCAACACCAAGATTCTCAGTGAGAGCAAGGACCTCAATCCAATATAGCAAATGTCTAGTGAAGAACTCTTCAAATGCTTTCTGCACTTCCCCAACATGGGAGCCACTGCTAGGGACCATCAGGAGGTGTTTTGACCAGAACTGACATGCATATTCTAAAGCTTCTCCAATGTGGTCCTTCTTGCGAGTAGAAAGGTCCATGACCTCACTGAGAACAGCATAGTCACCTAGGTTGCAGATGTTCCTCTTCAGCCTTTCCCCCATCAGGTTGAGGCATGGAAGCAGAACCTCTACATGATGAACTGCAGGCTCCACAAAGAACCGTTCATCCTTGCACCGAACTGGGTCCATGAGGAAATCAGGAAATGACTTGTGGAAGGGCCGGATGGGGTCTTCTGCACTCTCAGGGACAAGGAGGAGAGAATGGAGGGAGCGGAGGGTAGTGGAGATGTTGGAGACTTTCAGTAGGTCTGAAAGTGCTGTCATTGAAAGGGGGTTAAATACAAGTAACACTGCTCCAACTGTGGTCCTGAAACGGGAGTAGATCTCCTCAACATGTATATCCACATCATCAACTGCCTGCTCTAGGACCTGGGTGTAAAGGAGGTCAATCCCAGACCTTCCTTCATGTGCGGTATTTTGTGGGAGAGAGATGATCCGGTCCAGCTGTTCAGAGGGTGTGCGGTTCTTGAATCCAACTAATTTTACAACTGTTGAAGCATAGATGAAGAATCCTGCTGCCTTTTCACAGAGAATGCTGAGGTCTGATGGGTTTGGCCAATCTTCTGTGAAGTTGCAGTCACTCCGGGCTTTGGCAATTTCGGCTAACTGAGTCCTGAAGAACAGCTTGATGTCACTGTCCACTAGGGAACGTTTGACATCATGTAGCCTGAGGACTTCTGTGATGGGTTGGAGTGGCTTGAGACGAAACCCTGACCGGATCCGGGGCTCCGGACGACCGGTGATGAAGAATTTGACATTGGGGATCTTGTCTGTATAACGGGAGAGCACAGAGAGGATAGCGGAGGCGGGTTCTTCATCCCTACATTCATCAAGGGCGTCAATGATGATAAGTGTCCTAATGCGGCTGGTTTTTAGCGGGCCAACAATGATTTTCTCCATTTGGGAACAAAGGGACTCCTGCGCAATACCAGGGTTGGCCCCCAGAACTCGGAGAAGCTCCTCTCGAAATGGGAGGTACTGGTAGGCAAGCTGAAAGGCAAGAGTTGGCAGGATTACTTGGAGATTGCTCCTATCCTCGAAATCTCGCGAGCAAAAGAAGCTCGCCCCAAGCTTTCCATCCATGAAGCTGATCTCGGCAAATGTCTGGGCGATGGTAGACTTCCCGGTCCCCGCAAGGCCATTGAGCCAGAACACGCGGTGGTCCTGCTTGTCCTTCAACCAATGTTCAAGCTGTAGGAGGACATCTGCCCTAGTTCCCCTGAGGCACCCCTGCCTGTTCCCGGAATTGTACCTGGCCCCATTTGTAGGGCACATGCTTTCTAGGAGACGACGATCCGACTCTCCCTATTTGCAGGTTATCACAGAGGCTTGGGCCATAGGAGAGTACGACTCACGATTGGTTGAAAGTTTTCTTTGTCAATGTCTTGTCGCAACGAAGCCTGAGCATATGTCAGCTACGGCAGAAGCTAGTCTTTGGGGAACCAAACCTGGTAGTCCATCAAGGCATCCCGAATATCCTCCACCAGACCATTGACCTCCTGTGCGTTCTTGGGGATTCCGAGGAAACGTGCGAGGCCCTCCTGGGTTGCCACCGAGCCCATAGTTTGGCCAATCTCTTCCAATTTCCTGGCGATCCCCGATGTGCGTCAGACCCGGCCCTCGGATCTTGGAGAACATGGACTCACCCTTCCAGCTCCTTTGTCCTCTTCCCCTCGTTGATATCACCCGGAAATATAGGTCCGGAGAGCAGCTCAGAAATCCTTTTGATCCTGAGCGTCAACGATTCTAAGGCATGTTCATTCACTTCCGTTCGCTAGAACGACCGTAAGCTTTGAGAATCGGATGTATGGGAAGGAAGCCATACCTGGCAATTGTCGAGAATCAAGCAGAGATATCCCGCGACAGATTTGAGCGGACCAGGGGCACCTGTGGAGTCTCTCACCCCACGAAGCAATTCGGACGTGGCACGGTCTGATTCCTCCTCATCCGCGGCGGCGTTTGGTTCGAGGATCTCGTCGGGACGAGCAACCGACCATCCGTAGTTGGGAAGGACAGAGGGGTCTGCATGTGAGAAGGAATGATGAGAGGCGGCGATCGAAACGAGCACGTTCACGTACCGTCGAACCTCCCGTCGTGCGAGATCGAAGAAGCGGATGGAAAGAGATAGACTCCCTCAAACTCTCCGGCGCTGTATTCACTTCCCACAGAAATCTCGACGTCTGGGTGCGGGTGCCAATCCATCTGGCTGGCTTCCCCTCCATAAAGATCTGCCTCTCCCCCTTCTTGACCGCCGTCGCTTCCATGCTCTGGGACAGATTCCGGTCCACCTTGCTGGGGGGGTTGATCCGTTGAGAAAACTGGTTCCTCAGCTGCGTCGGCTTTATCCCCTTCTCCGTCGTAACTTTCGTCCACTACGACGTGAGGTTCTGGTTGCGGAACCGAACTCGCTGGATTAACCCCCTCGCCGGGGTTTGTCGCCGTTCCGTCCGGTTTGCGTTTCTTCCCTGTCAGTAGGTGCTTGGCTTTCTTCTTCATTTTCGAGAGCGAGCCTCGTATGTCGTCCATGTCAGCGTTGTATCAGCGTAGGTGGTGGTGCGATAGATGGTGGTGCGATAGTGGATGATTGGCGCTCAGCGCGGGCGCAAACACGTTGTCCGGCGGTTCTTTCCGCTCAAGCTCTCGTATCGGCTTTCCATACCAGTCCTATATATGTGCGAAATACCTCAACGTTTTACGGCTGAGTGTTTAGGGCGATTACCTACACCGTTACGCCTACGACTTATAGTCTAACTCGTCGCCGCTTTGGCTCTGGGTGTCCTTACACACATGACCTCGCACAAATTTCACGAAAGATCTCCAAATTATTCGTATGGAAGACGCGGGCCACCTTCCAAGGTGAACCCCGGACAGCTGGGAGTACCAAATGGATTGCGGACGAAACTCGGCATACTAAGAATATACAGAGGCTATACGGGTAAATGCCATGGTCCCGAGCAGCACCTTCGGGCCACCCGCGACCGTGATCGAAGTCAACGTGGAGCGAGAGGATGGGGGCGGGGGGTCTATTATCGATGATGTGCATGCGATGGTGGAGAATCACACCAAGATGCGGCGGCGGTGTTTAAGGTGTTCAATACGTCAAGAGTACGGTCGGCATAAGAGCATCAATCATCAACACATCCGTCTACAATGCCCAGGTTTCCACGTCAGTGTCGGCTTTGAGGGTGACGGATGTGATGTTTGCTCGTACCTTCGAGAGAATTCGCAATGACGCACCCCACATGGACTTGCAAGGCCCTGGAACGGGCGGTGGTTGCGTTTTTGATGAAAGCCATGCTGAGTGGAGCAGATCAAGCATGGCATGCGACTGGTGCAGATGCACATCGTGGACCAGCGGAGAACGGCGAGAACAGGCGTGACATGTAGATAGATGAAAGGTTGGCGACAATGAGAACACTTGGACGATACAGTTCCATAGTTAGTCGTGGCCAGTACAATCTGAATGCGGACAGGTGGGAGAATATGCTGGGAGGATACTAGCGAACGGGAATCGCTTGGCCAGAACGCATTGCCGGGGACAACATAGGTCCAGAATTACAAAAGACGCGGTTGGCGATATCGAGAATGGATTTCTGTCCGAGTCGTAGGACTCGGATATGATCGGATATTTGTCAGACTTGAAACCGATACATCTACGTCGGGTGACAAAACGGTGGGAAAACTCTGGAACATCCCCGGGTTTTGGAATCACCACAGGACTTCCGGACGAACTATCAAAGCACACAGGTGCGGCGTCGTAGAGCCTTCCCACCGAACAGGCCTGGATGCGGCACACGAGACGATCCTGGGGGTGAGCCTCTTAATGGCTAGAATGGCTTCCATGGAAATCTCGAGCATCCGGGAGTCATTTTGAATGTTGTCCCGACTGGTGTTGTTGTTGTGGAGAGGGGACGGCTGATCGGATATAGTCAACTCGATGTGATCTCTAGAGCTGGTCCCATCAACCTTGCCACCTGCCCGGACCACAGAGACCGCCGGGATCTGGTCCCGTGCATCCCAACCGCTTCTTAGACCGCTCGGCGTACGTCTTGTGTCCGCTGCCGACACGAATCTGGAAGTGGAGGACGAGGGAGACGGGTCAATTGTGGGGTAGAGCGGCAGCGGGAGAGAGGTAAAACAGGGGACCGAATGCGGTGAAACGTATGTGGCGACTTTTTTAGAGTCGGAAAGAGAGTAACTGAGAAGAGCGGCTTGAAGTGCGAGGGGCAAATGTGGCGAGGTGGGAATGCCGGGCGACCACTCCGTCCATCCTGTGCTATCGATGGATGCAAAACAGACCCACGTATCTCGACTTGGACACGACGATTGAACGTCGAGCCACTGCTTGCCCAACATGATGACGAATGCGGCGAGGGAGGCGTACGAAGTGACTTGGACGAAGAAGATGATGAGCTGTTCGATTGAGAGCCAACGGTATCGTCACCAGTCGAGTCGAACGAGGGACTGGCGGAGACCTTGAGGAATTCGTAGCTCGCTTCATCGGGTTCGAGCCTGCCCTCAACGTCGACAATGGAAACGGGCGTGACCGTGGAGAACAGACCGGCCTAATCCCCGAGAAAACGAGTTCAACAAACCACGACAGAAGTGGATGCGAAAAAGGGACTCACAACATCAGCATAGTGCTCAAGGCTTCATGAATCCACGACCGGACCCGATGATCTAGCGTTCGAACTTGTCGTAGGACCCTGCGTGGGAAATTTGGGAGTATTGGCTATATCTCAGACACGGTGACCTTCAAACTAGAAACCAACAGTGGGGTCACCAGGGATTGACAACGAAAAATTGAAACGTCGAGAGACGAAGAAAGGGGATCAACCGGACGCACGATATTTGGGTGATGGTTGCCTCCTCCATGTGGTACGAAGTTTTGCGAAGGAAGAATGTGCTTGACGAGCCACGAGAAATGGAGAGAGTCCAGCTTGGCTTGATTAGAGGGCGTAAGAGTGAACGCGGTGTCGATCCAAATAGGTGAACGAGAACACGGGTGGCTCCATGAATACACTGGGGAGATCCCCGGTCACTGCGGTCCAGTTGAACCAAAGGGCAGACTCGAGGGTCTTCACTCCATGGCGGGTTGAACTTGGACGCAGCCACGGGCAGAAAGTCGGGCTCGATCGCAATGTCCCCATTCGCTTGTTCACACAATCTCATATAGTTCGTCGTGGGGTCACTTGACGGGCTCGCCTGCGGCCATCATATATCGCGTGTGCATTTGCTCAAACCTCCACCACCGTGTGTTCGGCAGGTGGTGTCTAACTACAATTGCAACATCCTCTGACTCTTATATGTTGTCGGCCCTGCCACGGAAAATCGCGACCCCATGGGACGAACATCACTCAACAATTTATACGATGCATCTGTCTGCATTAACCTTACGAGCTGCAGACTATAGAGGCGAGGTGGATGGGAATGGACGAACGACCAGATGAGCAAGATGTAGCTCGGGGAGGATACCACAGCGGAGGAAAATACAAGGTGGATCTCCCCTCGTTAAATGCGTGTTGTATGCGTTGCATGAGCCGTGTCAACTGGATGGGGCCTCTCTTTTAATCGTAATCTAATGCGGTGAGCATGAGTTGCGACGGTTAAAGCGTGTATCTTCATCTACATCGGCACTGTTCAGATTGCCGGCATAGAAAGACGTACCGCCTAGTTTTCTTATTGGGAGTAGGATGTCGATGATATCGGACTCGCCCTCGCCACAGAGTGGTAATAGAACTAACAAGCCCGGAAGGCCTCCGGTGGTTTGCCGCCGCTCATTCATGTCATGTCTGCGGCTGACGAGGAAACTACACTGGACGACTGAGAACGAAGGAGGGGAGAGCTGACACTGCGCACTTCGTGATCAACACCAAAGCACCGTCCGTAGCAAACCTGGAGCCAACACCCGATTCCGGGAATCACGGGAGAATTGTCGGCCGGGATCGAGAGGGCAGCGATGATGTGCCTCCCTCAAGGGATGACACGGCCTAGGCTATCTCTGCCATCGTCGCTGCGTAGAAAAGACACTGAGATTTCGCGGCTCGGTCCGTTTCCTCATCGCCTGTCTGTACTCAGGGCGATCGACTCAATAGCTGCCAAAGAACAAACCCCACGATCTTCGTACTCTGCATGTGCCACGCGGGGATCCAGGACTGGGTCTCGAATATCTCGCTCCCTTGCTTGTAGCAAGTAACCGTCTGTGGGACTGCTTGGCAATCACTATGCGAGGACATATCCCCAGCACCTTTCCTGATATGTTTCCGTTGTATGACTGACTAGAGGTTGCCCGTATCCGGACGTCGGCATGAGAGTCACTGCGCGTGACGACAAACTGGAGCCCATGCTTCGTTTGAGCAGCGGCTCGTTATAGAGTGAAATCTATCCTAATTTTATGCCACCTTGAGCCTTTGCACCTAGCTACAGAGATAGAACCCGGGACCTTCGGCCCCGGGTAGCCTTAGTCGAAAAAATCCCAAATGACATCCCCTACCACATAAAGCAGTGTCCCACATTTCTGGCACCACCAACGAAAAGTGTAGTATATTGGTGATGTTCCCGCGAACCCGCAGACCGGTAGGCCCTCCCATGCATCAGCAACGTTGCATTTTTCTTTTCTGGCGCTTTAATCGTCCTTATTCCACGAAAAGTTAAAAATAAGAGAAAAGTACGTACTTATATAAGCTATGTCGTGTGTTTATAAAAGTTGGAGCCCGAAAAGTTACAGAAAAGTGTCAAATAAGCGAGAAAAAATGAAGAAAAGTGATCATCAAAAATAAGTATTTTGCCATCTTGCTGATGCACTGCTACCCCGAGCACCTGCAAGTGGCGGTGCCATTCCATGGGTGGGTCTCCGGCCGACCGCCGGACTTCGCATGGGCCAACGATATGTCGGTATGCGTTGCCCACGGAAAACTGTGTGGCGCACGGCCTAACGTTGTTCAGCACAGTTTCAGTTTGCCCTGTCAAACTACATCCCGTTATCGCTACACCAAAAGACAGGCATGGCATAGACGCACAAAGCCGGACGATCATAACCGGAAGTCAAAAGTATGACGGCAATGGTGAAAGGATGATTTTTGTTGATGATGAGGCGGGCATGTATGGACAGCGGAGGGACCGGATGGACGTAGTCCCATGCCATAGGTATGGGGCCTGGGCGGAGCCTTGCTTGAGGTGAGGCCGGCCTAAAAGTGCTGAGAGCAAAAGATACTGCCGTTAGCTCGGTGCCGGCCACCGTAAAAGTGCTAGATTACGTCGTATTACAGTACTCACATACGGGGATGCGTGATATGCAGATGGTTGGAGCACCCACCCATGATGAGCAGATTGATGGGTACAGGGGGTAGGACGCGATGTGCGTCACCCCTGTGCGGCACACTGCTGGACAAACGGGATTTGCGCGCGTGTGAACGCTGCAAATCAGCACGATGAGGTCAGACGCGTGCTATCCACCCTGCAGTGGGTTCAGGATATTTTAAGGAGCCATAGGACTCACGCAGGCAAGAATCCTTCACGCGCACCCAACGCACGGTGGCCAGTTTGGACATCCGACGTCTGAGACCCGAGGAGCCGCTCACTGACGCCGCCACTCGCCCTCGGGGCGTCGACCGATTATCAATGACCGTCGATGTACTCTCATGCTGCCAACGCAGCTGGTGACAGCCTGCAGAGTACGATCAAACACCCGGGACCAATTTTGTTTAGTAAGCCCGGATCACGCCCCACTGTCGCAATGTGGAAACCCCATCGTGGACCCACAACGCGAGAAGGATATCGGTCTGAGGCTGGTCAAACAACACGACGACATCGGGGAATGTAATGAACGCTCGAATGTCAAACATTGAGCGCCTGGGATCGCGAGAAAACCGTGTACGTCCAGCGGTAGGTTAAGGACTACAACGTAACACAGCAGGTGCGAGACCTGTCGGGCCTGAACGTGAACCCTCGGAAGCGGACCAGGCTAACACAGTATAAAGATAAGTGCCGGAGGCCACAGGAGCCGCCAGTATACCGGTTTACCTGAGGCTGTCAGCCAGCAGTCAGAGCGGAAGAAGCCTCAGTTTTCCCTCGCGGTAAGTATAGCAGGGTCATAAATTTTGTAAGAGCGACGCAAGCCTGAAAGCTTGAAGTCTGGGGCTCGAAGCCGAAGCTTGATGCGGTATAAAGCTACCGGAGGCCAGAGGCGTTACTGCTGCCGGTTTGTGAGTTACTGCTACCGCTTTGTCTCAGCCAATCAGAGCGTGAGAAGCAAACATTTTCCCTTGTATTGTAGATTGTAGATTGTAGATTGTAGATCACTTGTTTAAATTTGGTCGGTTAGAGTGGCGGTTGGTCCTCCCCCTCCCCAGTCGTCGGGGAAAAGGCCCCAGGTCACTGGTCAATGGGTATCCCACCACGACTTTTTCGAGAACATCGAGATGCTTTGAGGACGAGGCGACACAACTCGGCACGACTGCGTAAGGACCAAACGTTCACCTCTTCGCATGCCAATGGCCATCCCTTCTTCTTCCTCTTCCTTCATGTCGGGATTTTTTCCCACGGTGTCCCCTGCTCGAGCAGGGCCCGTTCGGTGGCCACATTGACATCGAGACAAATCGGACCTCATCTAGAGTGAGGTTGT
>Ga0307517_10003720_pt1 | contig 23706 bp, 24 predicted proteins | sample 23_EM_MG_FD_194515 | JGI IMG/M metagenome (GOLD analysis project Ga0307517, IMG submission 194515) | Populus trichocarpa ectomycorrhiza microbial communities from riparian zone in the Pacific Northwest, United States - 23_EM | ecosystem: Host-associated > Plants > Roots > Unclassified | place...
TGGCCACGACGGAGGCCGAGACCAGTCCGGTCTTCCGCGAGAAGATGGGCGCCGCCAGTTCGCGCGACACGATCCGCTCCAAGGCCCGCACCGGCAAGCCCAGCCGCCAGCTTCGCTCCGCCTGGCACTCGGCTTGGGAAGGCCCAAAGAGCCCGGGCGCGTTGGCGATGCCCGCGATGGGCTATGTGAGCGATCCGGCCTTTGCCGCGATCGATCGGGCGGCCGATGGCGGCAACACCCAGGCCCGCGATCTGGTCAGCTATTTCGTGGGCCACGGGCGTGGGAATGATCGACCGGGTGTCCACCGCGAAGAGTGTCGTCGAGGACTTCAAGCAGGAATTCGCCGAAGCGCTCACGGATATGCAGGCCATGGCGGAGTAGGTTCGGCGCGGCCGATCGCGACGTCAGGCTCGCCCGATCGCGCAGTCGGCCGCGGTCATACTCAATCCGGATGCCAGATCACGTCACCGTCGGGGGTCGCGACGCCACGCCCGGAGGCGCCGACGGGCTCGATCTCGCCGTTGGTGAGGAACGCGATACCCTTCACGTCCTCTGGGACGACCTTGGCCAGGAATCGATCGCCCGCCGGGGTGCGAGCGACGACCACCCCGAACTTTGGTGACCCGTCGCGCTCATACAGGACCGTGTAGGTCTCGATGCGGCCGGGTCCGGCGTAATCCTCGGCGTGCCTCGGAATCTCGCCGCGGAGCGCGTCGGCGTGGGCCTGGAAGTCGAAGTCGCACGGCAGCGTCCCGGCCGCCGGCGGCTCGGCGCTCAGCACGATGGTGTGGTTCTGCGTGGCGATGCCGCCGTTCGCGAAGAGCAGGCCCTTCCGGGCGCCGCCGCGGATCTTCAGGACCATGCCGACCACCGCGTGGCTCATGTAGTTCCCGATGGGGCCGCCACCGAAGGTGAGCCCCCCGAAGACCGTGGCGGGCTTGTCGAGCGGCCAGTCGAGCACGCGTCGCGCCATCTTTGGCACACACGGAAAGCAGCTGTAGAGCTCGACGGCGTCGAGGTCTTCCGCAGTAACGTCGTTGAGTTGCATGGCGCGCCGAAGCGAGACCTCCATGGCTGCGGTGCGATCGTACCGATCCCGCTGCATGATGCTGCTGCCCTCGTGCGCAGCGGCGCCGGCGCCGACGTAGACCAGCCGATCCTCCGGAATGCCCGCTTCACGCGCTTTCGCCAGGCTGCAAACGATGAAGCCGGCGCCTTGATTCACGGCGGAGTTCGCGACCATCAGCTTGTTGTAGGGGAATGCGATCGGCCGATTGTCGGCCGATGGCGTGATGATTTCCTCCGGCGAACGCGGTTTCTTGATCCATGCGCCGGGATTGTCCATCGCCACTTCGCTGAAGCGGCTCCAGATCTCGCCGCTCTCGCGCTGGGCCTCCGCCAGGGGCTGACCCCAAGCCGCCCGGGTCGCATTCTCGTAGAGAGGGTAGACGTCCACCGGCGCGATGAGCCCATAACGCTGGCGATATCCCATCGCGCGGCGCGCACCCGCGTCGCGCGTCGCGTTGTGGTCGGCGACGCTCCCGCCGGACGCCTTGGCTGCGCGTTGCGCGGCCGTTCTCAGGGCTTCGCCGCCGACGACCGCGGCGATCTCGATCTGTCCCTCGGCGATGCGGTTCGCAGCTTCGTTCAGCATGCGGATGGGACTGTCGCCGCTCGCGTAGTCGCTCTTGTAACTGAACCTCGGGCGCACGCCGAGCCGCTGGGACAGGGCGTCGGGGAGGTCCGTGAGGTCCGGGCATGATATCTGGTCGACGACCGCAAGGGAGTCGATCCGGGCGAGAAAGCCTCCGCCGGCGTCTTCGTCTGCAATCCTGAGCGCGGCCTCCATGAGGCCGAGGGAGTCCAGTCCCTCCGCGGGGTCCGATGGACGGTCGTTTATCTGGCCGATGCCGACAATCACCGGGATATGGGCTTCATTGCCTGCCATGGGTGTCTCCTTACCTTGAATCAGTTGGCCCTCGGCCGGCGACGGTGCGCCCGCCGCGGGCTCGAACATGCGCCGTTCGGCCAATCGGGGTGATCCAGCACGCCGAAGGGCGGCCGCGGGGTTCTCTGGAGTGTCGGCTTGCGGCTAGCTCACCATCTCCTCGGCGATGGTCTTGCGCGCAAGCCAGTAGAACCACACCGCCAGAAAGCCCAGCAGGGTGGCGAAAATCTGCGCGGCGCGGATGGCTTCGCCTGGGCCCATCGCGAGCTGGGATTGCAACAGGTCACTGGCGATCCCAACGCCGAGCGGTCCGAGCCCCAGCCCGAACAGGTTCGTCATGAACAGGAACACCGCCGTCGCCGTCGCCCGGGAGTGTGGCGGCACGATGCTCTGCGGCACGGCATACATCGGCCCCAGGATAAAGGCGAAGGCGAACGAGGCCGGGAACAAGCACGCCAGGGCAAGCGGCGTGGAGTCAATCATCATGGCGGCCAGGTACGGAGGCACTGTCAGCAGCGCGCCGATCGCGGCGAGCGTCGCATACCCCCTGGAGTCTTTTCTGGTCATCCGATCGGCGAGCCATCCGCCGACCAGCGCGCCGGAAATCCCGCCCGCCCCGGCGCTCACCCCGGATATCAGGCCCAGAATGCCGAGCGGTTGCAGCCCCACAAGGGCGCCCAGGGCCTGCAGTCCGGCAAAATGGTTGCGCATGAAAAACGACGCAGAGAACGCCCCATGACTATAGGAGACGAGGGCGATGATCACGCCCGCCGCCGAGAACAGCCTATAGGTGGGCGATCTTGCGAGATCGCGGAGCACGTCGACGAACCTGGGCGCATCCGCGGGGGTGACCGCCCTCTTCAGCTGCCGGCGGGGCTCAGGGAGCGTAAGCGCGGCCAGGATGCCGATGAGCAGGCCAGGAACCGCGACGACGTAGAAGGCGGCTCGCCATCCCAGGGCGTCCGCGACGACGCCGCCGATGGCCATGCCGCAGACGCTGCCCATCGAGCTCCCCGCGGAAAACAGCGCGAGCGCAGAAGCTCGCTTCTCCTTCGGGGCGTAGTCGCTGATGAGCGAATGGGCCGTGGGCGTGCAACCCGCCTCGCCCGCACCCACGCCGACTCTGTACAAGGCGAACTGGACAAATGAGGCGGCCGTGCCGCACGCTGCGGTGAACGCGCTCCAGGCCAGGATCGACCCGCTGATGATGAGCGGCCGATCCCAGCGTTCCGCCAGCCGCGCGATCGGCAAGCCCAGGAGCGTATAGAAGACGGCGAACGCAAGGCCGGTCATTGCGCCGATCTGCCAGTCGCGAAGCCCGAGATCCTTCTTAATCAGTTCGGCCAGGACGTTGACGATCTGACGGTCGATAAAATTCAGCGTGTAGATCACAAACAGCAGCCCGAGCGCATACCTCAATGCCGGATTCGACAGCGGCCTGGCCGACGAGGTCTCAGTGGCGACAATCGGCGCCTCGGAAAATATTGGCGGCGACATTTTCGCTCCCTACAGTGAAAACTTCAGTTGTCGGCAGGTTGTGAGCAAGCTCTACCGCTTGCGGATATATGAACGGGCGCGCTGGATACGCCCAAGGACTTCAGGTACGCCGCCACACGCCCCCGTTCCCACTGAATCTGCGTGGCCTTCTGAACCCGGCCTGCCGGAGGCGTAGGCAGGCGAACGGGACCATGCTCCCGCGAGGCCAGGACCGTCGCCGTCGCCGACGGTGTTCTCGTCGCCAGGCGGATTGACACCGGAGATCTTGACGATGATCACCGGCCCGAGCTCGGTCGCGTCGGCGGCGGACTGCGACCAAGCCGCCCCGCCCCGTCTTGTGCGTGCCGCTTGGCGCGATCCTCGTGGGCCGCCTTCTCCACGACCGGCTGAAGCTCGCGCTTCAGGATCTTCGCATTCTGATTCACGGGCAACGCGTCCAGGATGACGATCGTGCGCGGCACCTTGTTGGATGCGAGCCGCTCGCGGCACCATTCGACCAGTTCCCCAGGGGTGATATTCGCGCCTCGCAGCAGCGACACCGCAGCCCCCACGTCCTCGCCAAGCACGTCGTGTGCGACCCCGACAACGGCCGCGTCCTTGACGGCGGGGTTGGCGTGCAACACGTCTTCGATTTCGATCGGCGCGATATTGTAGCCGCCGCGGATGATCAACTCCTTGGCGCGACCGGTGAGGATGAGATCCCCATCAGCGTCGACATAGCCAAGATCCCCCGACCGCGTCCACCCGTCGACCCAAGCCTGGCTGCTCGACTCGGAGTCGTTCCAGTAGCGGCGCGCCTTGCCGGACGCCTTGCCGTAGATCTCCCCGACAACGCCTTGCCCCGTCGGTTTTCCGTTCTCGTCTCGGATCTCCATGTTCGGCTGGATCGCCCCCACGCAGCCAGGCTTGGCCAGTTGCTCGGGCGTGACGGCTGTCGTGATGAAACCCCCTTCCGACATCGCATAGGGATTTTGGATACGGATGTGGGGCCACAGCTTCATCGAACGCACGATCGTGTCGTGGGCCAGCGGCGCACTGCCTGAAACGATCAGCCGGATGCTCGACATGTCGGCCCCTTCAGTGTCGGGATGGTCCAGCAGCAGGCGGAACATCGTGGGCACCAGGTGCAACGCGACCGGCCGGTGCTCGCGGATCAGGCGCAGCAGTTCGTCCACGTCAAACGGGTAGTTGGTCAATGAGGCCGCGCCGTCCAGGATCGGCCGCATACACTGGCTGATAAAGCCGCCGTAGCCGGTGAAGGGCAGCGAATGGATGGTCGCCGACGACCTTGTCGGGATCCGCATCGGATCAGGGCCGCGATTCATGAAGTCCTGATGGCTGAGGACCACACCCTTTGGACGGCCGGTCGTGCCGGAGGTGCCGATGATCACCGCATCGCCCGAAGGGTTGAAGGCGCTTTGATCGGGCAGACTCGAGATGTCGCGCGGCATCTCATCGACCGTCCAGCTCCGCTCGAACTTGATGTCGGAGATCTGGTCCGGCTTGTCGGTGATGGCGAAGCGCGGCTCCAGGAGGGCGGAATAATCCCGGAGCTCCGATCGCGAGAGCCGCATGTTGACCGGACAGGCGATGGCGCCCACCCGCATCGCCGCGACGCTCACGATCGGGATTGCGAAGGGATGCTCCGTGCTGATCGCGATGCAGAGCCGATCGCCCCCGCGGAGACCGGCGGCCGCGAGCCCGCCGGCGATTTCGTCGGCCTGCCGATCCCATTCGGCGAAGGTCAGAACGCCGCTCCGGGAGATATGGGCGGGCCAGTCGCCGATCGGGCCCGCCTTGGCTTTGAGGACGTCGGTGATGCGCCTCGTTTCAACGGGCTGGCTCATGGGAATCCATCTCGCTTACTGCGCCGGGCGCATACGATTGCATTTTAGGCAAAGGCGCATGGACCGAAGCCGCGCTAAAAGGGCAGGCGCACCCCGAAAGAATCTACTCAACCCTGCAAGATGGCGACGGCGGGACTCGCGCGAACCAGGGTTGGGCGGACCCGCGCGCGACTAGGCCTGCACCTTTGGTTTGCTCAAGATCGCCGGGGGCCGCACGGCGGTCGCACGCGACCCTGGGGACGGCGGGTCTTGAGGCGCGCCGGCAAAACACTGGGCCTTGGACATCCAGTTCAGCGCATTTGCGCCTGTAACACGAAGCCTCGTGTCTGCGAGATTCCGCACCTGCGTGACCACTTGGCAGAACTCTTCCGCCAGCCCCTCTACAAGCTCATCCGAACGCTCCTCGTTGAATGTCCAGATGGCGCCGCCGGACGGACTCGTGAGCCGCACATGCGGCGGCGGTTGAGGGACGGCTTCCTTGCGGTTGGCGAAGGTCCAGCCGTACGTGTTCACCCCGATGACCGCGATGTTGCGAATCCGATCGGCGTTGGTCCGAACGACGCCCAGCAGGTCGTAGACCTCCTGGCCATGCGCCCACGTCTCCATGAGGCGCGCCGTGATCGAGGAACGAGCGCTCATGTCCGGCCCAAACCACTTCACCCGGGTGGAGGGCTCGGCGCCGTGGAACGCTTCGGCGGTGTCTTCGACATATTCGCGCCAGGTCTCGAACAGCTGGCGCCCGTCCAGGCCCGCCAGCCATTCGGATTCGAAGTCGACAAGGCGCCCGCCCGCTTTCAAATGCTGGCTCACGCGCGCGGCGTGAGCGGCAAAGGCCGGGGGGTCATTCAGCGAAAGCAGCGCAACGTGATTGAGGTGGTGGAGGTGTCCCAAGACATTGGAGATTGTCCAGCCCTTGAACCCCGTGGCGAGCGCGAACCCCTCCTCAGGCAGGTCGGCGAGAAGACCGGCGAGCGCCGAGCTTTCGTCACGGAAATCAGCAGCCTGCTCAAGCATTGGATGGTCCCCGAGGGAGCGGCGGCGCAAACCCCGCAGTTCGTTGTCGAAATCGTATAGCGGCAGGACGGCCGAGCGCAATTGAGATGTCCCTATCTCAGATGATCGACCCTGTCCTCGCCGAAGGGCTCAAGATCCCCTTCGCCCGACAGCCCTGTCGGCGTCGTAGGCTTTGTGATCCAGCGGCCTGGGCCGGCGACGGTTTCGGCGGGACCCGGCGTCAGGCGGCTTCACCCCGCGGCCAAGGTCGGCTGCTCCGTGGCGCTGACGGCGGGGTTGGAGAGGTCGATCTCCAGGCGGCAATGGAAGCCCGCGGGATCGAACACCATGCGGCTGACCCCACCCAGATCGCCCTTGACGCTGCCTTCGATCAGCCGCGAGCCGAAGCCGCGCCGCGTCGGCGTCTTGACCGCAGGCCCGTTCTCCTCGCGCCACAGCAGGACCAGCAGGGGGCCCGCCTCCGCGCCCAGGACGGCCTGCCACGACACCCGCACGATCCCCGTCGGCGACGACAGCGCGCCGTACTTGGCGGCATTGGTCGCCAGCTCGTGGAACACCATCCCCAGCGTCACCGCCGTGCGCGGCGGCAGGTCGACCTCGGGCCCGTCCAGCCGCACCTGCTCGCCGGCATAGGGTTTGAACTCCTGCGTGAGCAGTTCGCTGAGGCTGGCGCTCTCCCAGCCGCCGCGGGTGAGCGCGTTGTGGGTCTGGGAAAGCGCGATCAGGCGGGTCTCGAACTTTTCGCGGAAGTCCTCCGGCGACTCGGCGCGCCGCGCGGTCTGGGCGGCGATCGACTGCACGGTGGCGAGCGTGTTCTTCACCCGGTGATTGAGCTCGTTGATCAGCAGGCGCTGCCGCTCCTGGGCGATCATGGCTTCGGTGACGTCGACATTGCAGCCGGTGAAGCCCAGGAACTCGCCCTCAGGCGTGAAGCGCGGCGTCCCCTCGCAGCGGAACCACAGGATGCGCCCGTGCCGGTCACGTGCGCGGGTGAAGTGCTTGAAGTCGGTGCGCCCCCGCATGGCCTTGCCATAGGCGCGGCGATAGGCGTCGAGGTCTTCAGCCACCAGGATGTCGACCCAGCCCGGGCCCAGCATCTCCACGGCCGGCCGTCCGAACACGGTCTCGTAGTGGCGGTTGGCGAAGGTCGGCCGTCCCGCGGCGTCGGTCATCCAGATCAACGCCGGCGCACTGTCGGCGATCAGCCTGAACCGCCCTTCGCTCTCCGCAACGGCGGCGAAGGCCCGGTGGCGGTCGGTCACATCCATGACGATCCCGATCATCCGCTGCGGCCGGCCGCGGGCGTCGCAGAGCACGCGCCCGCGCACGTTCACCCAGCGCATCTCGCCGTCGCCCAGCAGGATCCGGTATTCGGTGTCGTAGTCGGCGCCTGCCGCCAGGGCCTGCGCCATCGCCGCCTCCCGCGAGGGGGCGTCCTCCGGATGCACGGCGCTCAGCAGGTCGTCGTAGGTCAGGGTGTCGGTGGCCGAGCGGCCGTAGATCTCCTTGGCCCGCGTGGAGGGCGACAGCGCCATGTGTGGCAGGGCGAGCTCCCAGTAGCCGACGCGCCCGGCGTCGAGCGCCCCCAGGATGTCGAGGCGCCGGTCGTAGAGCGCGGCGGCGAGCGCCAGGAGCAGGATCACCAGCGTTCCGGCTGCGACCTCGAAGGCCAACACCAGGGGCGGAACGCCCACCGGATCGCCGACGGACGCCCCGACGGACGTCAGCTTCAGGGCCGCCATGGCCGTGTAGTGCATGCTGACGATCGCCCCGCCGAGCAGGGCCGCCGCCGCCGCGCGCCAGGCCATAGAGCGCTCTCGCCGGGCGGCGAAGAGGGCGGCCGTGGCGGCTGCGACGGCCACCGCGAAGGACAGCGCCACCAGCCGATAGTCGTAGGCCAGCGAGGCGGCCGTCCTGAGCGCGGCCATGCCGACGTAGTGCATCAGGCAGATGCCGGCGCCCATGAACACGCCGGCGACGACCACCCGCCGCGGCGACGCCCGGCCCCCGGCCGCGGCGAAGAAGGCGCCGCCGGTCGCCAGGATCGCCAGGCCCAGTGACATGATTGTCAGGGGGACGTCGTAGCGGACCGGCGAGCCCGGATCGAAGCCCAGCATGGCGATGAAGTGCATCGACCAGATGCTCGAGCCCATCGCCACCGCCGCGGTGGTGAGCCAGATGCGCCGCGCCCGCCCGACGTGGGTGCGCACGCGGCGGAAAAGGTCCAGCGCGGTCCAGGAGCCCAGCACCGCCACCAGAAGCGACAGCAGCATGTAGGCGGAGTGATGCGAGTGAATCATTCGGGCCCAAACGGGTGACGCGGCGAGCTTGGTCCCGGTCGGCGACAAAGCCAATGGCCGATCGCAACCGGAGATGGTCGCGCCGCCAGACAGCACGCGTCGAAGGCGTGTGGAAGATACCGTACGCCCGGCGCCTTGCATCGCTCCGCGCGATACATACTTCGGCCGTAGGGCGGGGCCGGAATGATGCTCGGAACCTCCCGAAGGGAACCCCCATGTCGTCACGCGCTGCAAAGCTGGGGTCCCCAGCCGCCCTGCCGTCGCCGGTCGCCGTCGCGGGCCGGGCCCTGACCCTCGACGCCGACGCGGTGCTGTTCGAGCTCGACACCGCCGGCAGCCTGGACTGGAGCTACGACGGCGTGCGACCGCAACTGCGGTTCATCTTCGACCTGGGCGAGGCGACCGCCGCCTTCCAGGGCGGCCCGGCGCGCGGCGTCTCCTGCACCCCCGGATCCTTCATACTGCTGGCGCCCGGGATGCGCGCGCGCGTCCGCCATGCGACCCCGATCGAGACGCTCTCCCTCACCTTTCCGCCCGATATCCTGACCGGCCACACCGACCTCTCGGGCTATATCGCCGCGATCGCCGGCAACCTGCCGATCACCACCACCGATCCGGGCGTGCGGGCGTTGGCCGTGGAGGCCCGCCGCGCGCTGGTCGAGGAGGCGAAGCCCGACCGCCGCTACATGGGGGCGCTCGGCAAGGCGATGCTGGCCCGCGCCCTGCAGGCGATCGACCAGGGCGCCGCGCCTCGCAGCCGCGGGGCGATCTCGCCCTTCAAGCTGCGCCGGGTGGTCGACCACGTGGAAACCCGCCTTGACAGCAAGATCACCGTTCAGGAGCTGGCCGAGCTCGCCGGCCTGAGCACCGCCCATTTCGCCCGCGCCTTCCGCCAGGCGACCGGCGAGGCGCCGCATCATTTCATCCTCAACCGGCGGGTGGCGCGGGTGCGAGAGCTGCTGCGCGACACCGCGCTCGACCTGGCGACCGTCGCCGCGCGGAGCGGATTCGCCAGCCACGCCCACATGTCGAGCGTCTTTCGGCGACGCACCCGGCTGGCGCCGACGGCCTATCGCGCCGCGGTTATGGCGCAGACGCCGGCCTGATCGGACGGTTTCGCGCACGTTTGTGATAGCGCCGCGCGTTCCGCGGAAGCGCGGTCGCGGCGGCCCGCCCATCTGCTCCTGAACAAGACCCGATGGACGGGCCAGGAGTAAGTAAGATGAGTAAGCGTGTTCTCACCGCAGTCGCCGCCGCAGCCGCAGCCCTTTCCGCCACGGCCGCCGCCGCACAGGACGCCGACTGGTATGTCCGCGGCGACGTCGGCGCCAACTTCCAGAGCGAGGTCAACGGCCGCCCCTCGGCCAAAGGCGACACCGGCTGGACGGTAAGCGGTGCGGTCGGCCGCGAGATCCTCGACGGCTTCCGCGCCGAAGGCGAGGTCCTCTATCTCGACTCGAGCGGCAAGCACGCCGGCTCAGGCGACCTGAAGACCGTCGCGGGCATGCTCAACGGCTACTATGACTTCAACCGCCAGGGCGCCTGGCAGCCCTTCGTCGGGGCGGGCGTCGGTTTTGCCCAGGTGAAGGCCGACGGCGGCCCCTCCGATGGCGACGACACCGGCCTCGCCTACCAGCTCAAGGTCGGCATCGCCCACCCGTTCAACGACCGCCTGACCGGCGAGGTGGCCTATCGCTACTTCGGCGCGAACGGACTGGAGTTCGGCAATGGTCCAGGCCGGGTCGACGGCGACTTCACTACCCAGGCCGTGACCGTCGGCCTGCGTTACAAGCTCGGCCTCTAGGCGCCGCCCCCCCCGCTAGCCAGAGGCCGCCCGACGCCTCGTCGCCCCCCCAATCTCGGCGGGGCGTCGGGATCTTTTCTTCACATAAAAAGGGAGCGACCCATGGATCAGTCGATCGTCGTTGAGCCCAGCGCCGAAGGATGGAGGGTCAGAGCTGCGCAGTTCGACAATGAGATGTTCTTCTGCAGCGGAGAAAGCGCCGAAATGGCCGCCCGGGCGCTGGGCGCCCGGGTCGCAGCCCAGGCGAACGCGGCTGTCATGATCGAGGTCTTCCTGCGCGACGGCAGCCTGGGCGGCCGCTACGTCTGGGCGGAGCCGGGCTGGCGCGCGGTGTGAAGCCGCCATCCTCACGCTGACGGGTGGGCGGCAGACCGGGGAACCGCGAGATTCCTCCGAGTCACTATTGTACGCACAAAAACCCTTGCGCGATCCAATTTTCGTACGTACAATTATCCAGTGGAGATCGAGTTCGACGCCATCAAGAACGGGAGGCCGCGGCGCGCCGCGGCCTCCCGTTCTTGATGGTGGTGGAGTTTGATTGGACCACGGCCCTCGTGGTCGCCGACCTGCGCCACGACTACCCGGAGCCTCGGTTCCTGGCCCACGGACTGGTTGGCGGCCGCCTGCATGCGGTGGTGTTTACGCCCACCGTTCGAGGCGTTCGGGTGATCAGCTTCCGCAAGGCCAATGCGAGAGAGATCAAGAAATATGCCCAAGCCGGACCCCGAACTGATCGACGACGAAAATCCGGAATGGACGGACGAGATGTTCGCCCGCGCCCGCCCTGCCTCCGAGGTCCTGGGCGAGGCCTTTATGGAGCGGGCGCGCAAGCCCGGCCGGCCCAGGGCCGTCGCCCCGAAGGAGCCGGTGACCATCCGCCTCGACGCCGCTGTGGCCCAGCGCCTGCGCGCCAGCGGCAAGGGCTGGCAGACACGCGTCAACGACGAACTCGCGCGCCTGATCGCGAAGGGGACGCTCTAGGAGAGCCAGGCCGTGACCGGCAGCCGCTCCATGCCGCGGAAAAACGGCAGGGTGCGCCAGGCCGGCGTCCCATCGGGGTTGGCCAGGGCCAGGTCAGGAAACCGGTCGAAGAGCTTCACCAGGGCCACCTGGGCCTCCAGCCTGGCCAGCGGCGCGCCGATGCAGATATGGGCGCCGCCGCCGAAGGCCACGTGCGGCCGGTGCTTACGGCTGACGTCGAAGCGGTGCGGGTCGTCATAGGTCGCCGGGTCGCGATTGGCGGCGCGCAGCAGCAGCAGCATCGACTGGCCGGGCTTGATGGGACAGCCGCCGACCTCGGCCTCGGAGGACGCAATGCGGCCGGTGAGGTCGACCGGCGGCTCGTAGCGCAGCACCTCCTCGACCACCGCGTTGATGATGCCGGGGTCGGCCTTGAGCTTGGCGAGCTCAGCCGGGTTCAGCAGCAGCAGTCGCACGGCGTTGCCGATCAGGTCGGTGGTGGTCAGGTTGCCGCCGACCAGAAGGGCAGTGAGGTTGATGCGCAACTCGTCGTCGTTGAGCTCGGCGCCCTCGGACTGCAGGCGGACCATGTCGCTGATCAGGTCGTCGCGCGGGCGGGTCCGGCGATCGACGATGGCGTCGCTGAAATAGGTGGTCAGCGCGGCGCCCGCGGCCTCCATCGCCACGGTCTGCTCGGGGGAGCGGAAGGGGTTCAGGCTCTGGATCACACCCTCCGACCACTCACGGAACTCGCCCAATCGGTCATGGTCGACGCCCAGGATCGAGGCGATGACGTCGATGGGGATCGGCACGCAGAAGCGGTCCATCAGGTCGAAGGCCGCCTCGCCGGCCAGGCGGTCCAGGGTCTCGTCGACGATACGTTCCACCTCGGGCCGGAACCTGGCGACACGGGCGTAGAGCGCCTGGGCCAACGGGTGGCGGATGCGGCTGTGGTCCGGGTCGTCCAGCATCAGGATCGAGGTGGTGCTGGTGCGCGGCAGGTTCGGATCGGCTTCCGCCAGGAAGCGGCGCTGCAGGAAGGCGCCCGCCTCCGCATGCACCGGGTCGCGCCAGAGGGCGCGGTCGTTCACCACCGCGCGCACATCGGCGTAGCGGCTGAAGAGCGTACTGCCGGAAACCGTATCGCGATGGACCGGACAGCCCGAGCGCAGCGCATCCAGCATGACGTGCGGATCGACGCGGAACGCCTCGTTGAGCGGCGTCAGCTCAAGCAGCGACGGCGGCGGCTTGTCGGTCATGGCCCGGTCCTTGACGGCGGCGCATCAAAAATGACGAACGCGTCACTTTCATCCCGAACGCCGCCGGACTCAAGCCCTTTCGAGCCCTGCCCTAGAGGCCCTTGGCCGGGTTGATCAGGTACTTTTCGCCGGTGGCGCGCTTGTTGTAGGCGGCGATGATCGCCGGATCGAGCGCCTCGGCCAGCGAGATCTCCTTCGTGTAGTGGCTGGCAAAGGTGGTCTTCAGCTCATCGGCCACGCGCTGGCGCAGCTTCTGGCCTTCGGCCGGCCCGATCTTCATCAGGAACGGCGTGAGCAGCCAGCCGCCCAGGCCCCAGGACATCCCGAAGGCGCGGTTGAACTCGGTGGGGGCGGTGTTGAGCGCGCCGTAGATGTAGACCTGCTTGTAGGTGGTCGAGCCGTAGCGGCTGTATTCCTTCATCCGCTTCACGGCCGCGATTTCCATGGCGGTGAGGATCTGGCCGGCCAGTTTGCCGCCGCCGATGGCGTCGAAGGCCAGCGTCGCGCCGGTTTCGACCAGCGCCGCAGTCAGGTCGTCCATGAAGGTCGGCGAGGTGGAGTCGACGACGTGCTTCGCGCCGATGTCGGTGAGGATGTGCGCCTGCTCACGGCTGCGCACGATGTTGACCAGGTCGACGCCGTCCTTGAGGCAGATCCGGTTGAGCATCTGGCCGAGGTTTGAGGCTGCGGCCGTGTGGACGAGCGCAGTGTGACCCTCGCGACGCATGGTCTCGACCATGCTCAGCGCGGTCAGCGGATTGACGAAACAGGACGCGCCGTCGGCGGCGCTGGCGCCCTGCGGCAGCGGCAGGACGTCGGCGGCTTTCACGGTGCGGTACTGGCTGTACATGGCCCCGCCGAGGACGGCGACGGTCTTGCCCAGCAGCGCCTGGGCGGCCGGATCGGCACCTGCGGCGATCACCACGCCCGCGCCCTCGTTACCCACCGGCATGGACTCGTCGAGGCGCCCGGCGACCGTCCGCATCAGCTGCGGCGGCACGCTGGCGGTGATCGTCGAGCCGGCGCCGGACCCCGACGCCTTGGCGGTGGACATATCGGCAGGGCCCAGCAGCAGGCCGAGGTCGGACGGATTGAGCGGGGCGCCCTCGATCCGGACCAGGACCTCGCCGGCGCCAGGCGCCGCGACCGGGGTGTCGACCAGGGAAAGTTCAAGCTCGCCGCTCGCCTTGATGATCGAGCGCAGCTGGAGACCCGAGGTCGGAGTAGCCATGGCGTTTCGTCCCATCTCTTTGATTTGAGCCCAGCACATGGCGGCTCCGGGCGCCGGGGGCAATGGCGCCGCCCCCTCGGCCGCACCGAAAGTACTGGCGTTTCGCAAGCGGCACCATAGAATGCGAATTGAGATTCCCGATAGTGGGGAAATTCGCGATGCTCGGGAAGACCATTCTGGGGGCGCTGGCCGGCGCCCTGGCGTTCATGGCCCTGCCCGCCGCGGCCCAGATGGCGGCCGCCCCGGCGCCCGGCGCGATCGATGGCCTGCGGGTGACGTTCTGCGGCACCTCAGGTCCCCTGCCCGTCGTCGGCCGCGCCAAGCCCTGCGTGGCGATCCAGGCCGGCGAATATCTCTATCTGGTCGACGCCGGGCCGGAGTCCACCGAGAACCTGATGTTCTGGCGGATGCCGGTGGCCGACGCCAAGGCGGTGTTCCTGACCCACATGCACTCCGACCACATCGGCGATGTCGGCGAGTTCAACCTGCAGAGCTGGGTGGCCGGGCGCGCCCAGCCGCTGATCCTGGTGGGCCCGCCGGGCGTCGAGACGATCGCCGCCGGCTTCAACCAGGCCTACGAGCTCGACCACGGCTACCGGAAGGCCCACCACGAGCACGGCGCCTTCAAGTTCTCCATCGAGGCCGGCCTGCTGAAGGCCAGGCCGGTCGCGCTTCCCGCGGGTGCGAAGACCGCCGTCGCCTGGCGCGACGGTCCCCTCACCGTCACGGCGATCCAGGTCAACCACGACCCGATCAAGCCCGCCTACGGCTACCGCTTCGACTACAAGGACCGCTCGGTGGTGATCAGCGGCGACACCCGCAAATGGCCGCCATTGGCGCAGGCCGCCAGGGGCGCCGACGTGCTGATCCACGAGGCGCAGAACGACGGCATGACCTGGCAGCTGGCCTCGGGCCTGGCGCTGATGGGCAACGCCCGCATGGCCTCGCTGATGACCGACACGCTCAGCTATCACACCACCCCGGTTGAGGCGGCGGACATCGCGCGGATGGCCGGCGTGAAGCGGCTGGTGCTCTATCACCTGACCCAGGCCGGCATGCCCTTCTACACGCCCGAGGCCTTCGCCAAGGGCATGGACGCCGGCGGCCCGCTGGACTGGCGGCTCTCCAAGGACGGCATGACCATCGAGCTGCCGGCCGGCAGCAGTGAGATCAGGTTCGGGCAGTTCTAGGCGGCGATGGTCGCCAGGAACTCGCCGCGGCGCGCGATCACGATGGCAAGGTCGTAGGGGATCGCCAGCGCCTCGCGCAGGTACATCCGCAGCCAGTAGCGCAGGCGGGTTCCCGCGCGGCCCTTCGCGGTCGGACAAGCCCGTGTCGCCACGCCAAGCACACCCAGCATCAGACGGATGCGCGGCAGGTGATAGCGGTCGCTGCAGACCAATGCGCCCTCCAGCCCGCGCTGGCGCACGAAGCGGGCCGTGGCGATCACGCTCTCAAGAGTGTCGAGGCTGGCTTCGTCGAGCGCCAGGCGGCCGGGCGCGACGCCCTGCCCGCGCAGCACGTCGCCCATGATCGAAGCTTCCGAGGGTCCCGCGCGCCCGACCCCGCCGGAGCAGAGGATCGGCGCGTCGGGATATTCCGCGGCCGCCTTCAGCCCATAGCCGATCCGCCGCTTGAGCGACGGCGAAGGCCGGCCGTCGGCCAGGACAGCGGCGCCGAAGATGACGATGGCGGGCGTCTTCACCCGCGCAGAATGGCGATCGCCGCGAACGGACGCTAGACGCGCTTCTCGACGTTCATCGGCGGCTGATGCTCTTCGACCAGGTCGTCCTGCTCGGCCTTGCGGACCGCGCGGGTGACGTTGAGGCGGGTGAGGATCGCCGCGTCGCGCTCGGTCTCGCGCGCCTTCTCCAGGGCCTGGCGCCAGGTCTGGTTGGCGAGGTTATCGGTCTCGCCGGCATAGATGACGGTCGCGCCGCCGTCCTTGCCCAGCTTGGCGATGACGAAGTTCGCTCCGGCCGGCGGCAGGAAACGTTCCTCCTGCATCGGCGTGTAGCGATAGCGGGCTCCGGACTTCCCGGCCAACTCGATCTGACGGCTCAACGCACTATCTCCAACCCCAAGGCGACGCAACGCAGGCCCACTGCCGGGCCCCGGATCCATGCTTACCGGGTGGAGTTTGGCCAAATGTAGGCTCAGCTTTGCCGTAGCGATCACCTCTGCGCGAGACGCCAGATATATTCAATACACGGAACAACCTGCGCCATAAGGGCGTTCGGGCGTTGCGTCGCCTCTGCTAGGGTCACATCTCTCAGGGCGGCGCGACTCGAAAGTGGGACGCGCCCAACTTCCCTGACCCGCGAGACCGTCCTGCATGGAGAAACCGGCCGAGTTCAGCGTCAGCGGCGCCGCGGAGAGCGCCAGCGTCGTGCTGTCCGGCGACTGGACCGCCAATAATCTGGGCGATGCGCCGGCCAGGCTGGCCCGCGAACTGGCCGGGCGCAAGAACCTGCCCTGGGACATCAGGCGGGTCCGCCGGCTCGACACCGCCGGGGCCTACGCCCTGATCCGCGCCGCCGGCGACGGCTTCGACCTCGCCAAGGTCAAGGCCCGCCCGGAGAGCCAGCGCCTGCTGGAACTGGTCGGCGCGGCCGTGAAGACGCCGCCGGTGATCCGCGAGGAGCCAAAGGGCTTCCACGAGCTGACCGTGCGCCTGGGCAAGGGCGTGATGAACATCGCCGACGAGGGCGTGGACACCATGGCCTTCCTCGGCCACCTGCTGGTGGTCCTGGGCCGGGCGGTGATCAATCCGCGCCGCATCCGCTGGGCGGCGGTGGTCTCGGTCATGGAACGCGCGGGCCTGGACGCCATCCCGATCGTGGCCCTGACCTCGTTCTTCATCGGCGCCGTGGTGGGCCTGCTGGGCGCCAACATGCTGCAGCAGTTCGGCGCCTCGGTGTTCGCCGTCGAGCTGATCGGCATCGCGGTGCTGCGCGAGTTCAACATCATCATCACCGCCATCCTGCTGGCCGGCCGCTCCGCCTCGGCCTTCGCCGCCGAGATCGGCTCGATGAAGATGAACCAGGAGATCGACGCCATGCAGGTCATGGGCGTCGATCCCTATGAAGCGCTGGTGTTCCCGCGGTTCGCCGCCATGCTGCTCACCATCCCGCTACTCACCTTCGTGGCGACCCTGGCCGGGCTCTTCGGCGGCATGATCGTGGTCTGGCTGGTGCTCGACCTCGGGCCCGCCTTCTTCCTGCAGCGGATCATCGACAATGTGGGCGTGGTCCACTTCTGGGTCGGGCTTTCCAAGGCCCCGGTGATGGCCATGGTCATCGCGGGCATCGGCTGCCGCCAGGGCCTGGAGGTCGGCGGCGACGTGGAATCGCTCGGCCGGCGGGTGACGGCGGCCGTGGTCCACGCCATTTTCGCGATCATCATGCTCGATGCCGCCTTCGCGCTTATGTACATGAAGCTGGACATATGAGCGACGACCGCGCCGAGAGCCAACTGACCGACGACGAGCTGCTCGACAACGATGGCCCGGCGCTGGAGGTCATCGGCCTGCGCTCCACGTTCGGCGACAATGTCATCCACGAGGACCTCAACCTGGCCGTGAAGCGCGGCGAGGTGCTGGGCGTGGTCGGCGGCTCGGGGGCCGGCAAGTCGGTGCTGCTCAACACCATCATCGGCCTCAAGCGCCCCGCGGCGGGGGTGATCCGGGTGTTCGGCCAGGACCTGGAGCATGCCTCGCGCCGGCGCTGGAGCGCCATCGAGCGGCGCTGGGGCGTGCTCTTCCAGCAAGGCGCGCTCTTCTCGAACCTGACGGTGAAGGAAAACGTCGCCGCGCCGCTCTTCGAGCACACGAACCTGAGCCGCGACGAAATCTACGACCTCTCGAACCTGAAGATCGCCCTGGTGGGCCTGGGCCCCGAGGCCGGCGCGCTGAAACCCGCCGAGCTCTCCGGCGGCATGCGCAAGCGCGCCGGCCTGGCGCGCGCCCTGGCGCTCGACCCGGAGCTGCTGTTCCTGGACGAGCCCACCGCCGGCCTCGACCCGATCTCGGCGGCGGCCTTCGACGAGCTGATCAAGGACCTCTCCGACAGCCTGGACCTGACCGTCTTCATGATCACCCACGACCTCGACACCCTCTACGAAATCACCGATCGGGTGGCGGTGATCGCCGACAAGAAGGTGGTGGCCGTGGCGCCGGTGCACGAACTCGAGAAATCCGACCACCCCTGGATCAAGGAATACTTCCTGGGGCCGCGCGGCCGCGCCGTCGCGGCCAAGGCAAGGATACACGCCTGATGGAAAAGAACGCCAACTACGCCCTCGTCGGGCTCTCGACGCTGATCCTGACCATTGGGCTGGTGATCTTCATCGTCTGGCTGGCCAGGCTGCAGTTCGCCCACGAGTACGACCTCTACGACGTGGTCTTCCAGGGCCCGGTCCGCGGCCTGAACCAGGGCGGCGAGGTGCATTTCAACGGCATCAAGGTCGGCGAGGTGACCAAGATCGCGCTCGACAAGACCAATCCCAGCCGGGTCATCGCCCGCGCCCGCGTGACCTCCGACGTTCCGATCCGCGTCGACAGCTACGCCACCCTGGAGCCGCAGGGCATCACCGGTGTGAACTATGTCCAGATCACCGCCGGCGCGGCCACCAAGCCGCTGCTGAAGGTCGCCGAGAAAGCCCGCTGCGAGCGGATGGGCATCCGCCCGAGCGAGTGCGTGCCGATCCTGAAGAGCCAGCGCAGCGCGCTCTCCGACCTGCTGGAGGGCGGCGGCACGGTGCTCACCCGCACCATCGAGGCCCTGGACCGCATCAACCGCGTGCTCTCCGACCAGAACGTGAAGACGTTCTCGGCCGCCCTTTCGGACACCCAGGCGGTCACCGCCGAGTTCCGCGAGCGCAAGGCGATCATCGCCGACGGCCAGAAGGCGCTGCAGGACATCGACGCCGCCGCCCAGCAGATCACCAGGCTGACGACCTCAGGACAGGAGATTCTCGACGGGGACGGCCGGCGCACCATGAAGAACGTCGCCGACGCGGCCGAGGAAGCCAAGGCCACCGCCCACGACGCGCGCACCCTGATGGCCAAGCTGCAGGGCCCGACCACCGAGTTCGCCACCACCGGCCTGCCGCAGATCACCGCCGCGGTGGTCGAGCTGCAGAGCGCTGCGGAAAGCCTTGAGCGGCTGGTCAACGAAATCCAGAGAAGTCCGACCGGCGCGCTCGGCAAGCCCGCCGCCGAAGAAGTGAAGGTGAAGCCATGATCCGCGCCGCCCTTCGTCTCGCTGCAGTGGGCGCGCTCGCGCTGGCGCTGAGCGGCTGCATCTCGCTCCTGCCCAAGAGCAAGCCGGCGCAGCTCTATCGGTTCGGCCAGACCGCGGCGGCCGGCGCGCCGGCGCCCGCCGCGGGGAGCGTGGGCGTGTTCCTCGCCAACGGCACGTTCCAGGGCGAGGCCAATGGCGACCGCATGCTGACCATCACCGGCGGCAAGGCGGCCTTCATCGCCCAGAGCCGCTGGGTGGCGCCGGCCGGCGTGCTGTTCAACGAGGCGGTGGCCGCGGCCTTTGACGCCAACACCGGCCGGACCCGGCTGATCTCGCGTGGGCAGCAGGCCAGGAGCGACTATGCGCTGCGCCTCGACGTACGCAATTTCGAGGCCCGCTACGAAGCCGGGCCGGACAGCGCGCCGACCGTGGTGGTGCGGGTGCGCGCGGTCCTCACCAGCGCCGACCTGACCAGGACCGCGGAGCAGATCTTCGACGTCCGCGCCAAGGCCGGCGACAACCGCGTCGGCGCCATCGTCGCGGCCTACGACAAGGCGCTCGGCGACGTGCTGGGGCAGATCATCGCCTGGACCAACGACAAGGCGGCCTGAGCGGGGCTAGGCGGGGTCGATCCCGGCCTGGCGGCGCGCGGCCGTGACGGTGTTCTGAAGCAGGCAGGCGACGGTCATCAGGCCGACGCCGCCCGGCGCCGGGGTGACCCAGCCCGCCACCTCCATCGCTTCCTTGAAGTGGACGTCGCCCACCACCTTGGTGCGGCCGGCGGCGGCCTTCACCGGATCGTCGAAGGGCACGCGGTTGATGCCCACGTCGATCACCGCGGCGCCCGGCTTGATCCAGTCGCCGCGGATCATCCGCGGCCGGCCCACGGCGGCCACCAGGATGTCGGCCTCGCGGCAGACGGCGGGCAGGTCCTGCGTGCGCGAGTGGGCGATGGTGACGGTGCAGTCGGCCTGCAGCAGCAGCTGGGCGATCGGCCGGCCGACCAGCACCGAGCGGCCCACCACCACGGCGCGCTTGCCAGTCAGGTCGCCCACCGTCTCGCGCAGCAGGATCATGCAGCCCAGCGGCGTGCAGGGCGTCAGCGCCGGCATGCCGCTGGCCAGGCGCCCGGCGTTGACCACGTGCAGGCCGTCGACGTCCTTGTCGGGGCTGATCGCCGCCAGCACCGCGCGCTCGTCGATCGACTTCGGCAGGGGGAGCTGCACCAGGATGCCGTGGATCAGCGGGTCGGCGTTCAGTTCGCCCACCAGCCGCAGCAGGTCGTGCAGCGGCGTGTCGGCCGGCAGGCGGTGGGTGACCGAATGCATGCCGACGGCCAGCGAATGCTCGCCTTTGGAGCGGACGTAGATCTCGCTCGCCGGGTCCTCGCCCACCAGCACCACGGCCAGGCCGGGCTGGATGCCATAGTCGGCCTTGAGCTGGGCCACCTCGGCCGCCACCAGGTCGCGCAGGCGCTCCGCGTAGATCTTGCCGTCGATGAGCTGGGCCTGGGCCAAGAGAATCTCCCGAAGTTGGCCTTCGACTAGCCGCTCACGCGCCGGCGCGCCAGCGCCGCCGCCGCAGCCAGGCGGCGACCGCCCAGGCGTGGGCCTCGCGATCGAGGCCGGCGAGGGCGTCGCAAGGCGCCATCCAGACCAGGGTGTGGTCGTCCTCGATCTTCAGCACCGGATCCTCGCCCGCGACCCGGCCGGCGAAGAAGGCGCCGCGGGTGTTGTGGCGGTCGCCCTTGCCGTTGACGAAGAAATGGTCGGCGCGGACGAAGGGCTCGGGCTCCAGGTCCACGATCAAGCCCGCCTCTTCGCCGCATTCGCGGATGGCCGCCGCCAGCGCGCTCTCGCCCGGATCGATCCCGCCGCCCGGGAGGTCCAGCACCTCGCCCCGCCGGCTCCGGGCGACCCGTAGCGGCTCGTCGACGCGCACGACGGCGATCAGGCCGTCGCGCTCGATCACCGCGAAGGCGGCGGGTCGGTCGGGATAGGCGCGCCCGGGCTCGGGATCGCCGAACTGCGGGACGGCCATCAGTCGATGCTGCTGTAGAGCGGCAGGTAGGGGTCGACCTTGCCGGCCAGGATGTCGGCCACCGGCACGGGCTTCCAGCCGACCGACTGGTAGCCGCTCGCCCGCCAGGCGTCGGCGATCATGTCGCGCAGCTCGGAGGCGCCGATGGCCAGCTGTCTGGTGGCGAAGGCCGTCCCGCGAGGATCGCCGGGCGCGAGGCCGCCGGCCTTCTCCAGCTCGTAGAACGGGATCACCTGCGCGCCGGTGGCGGCCAGATAGTCCGCCACATGCCTCTCGAGCGGGGCCGGGATCGGGCGCGGCGGGGTCATCTTCGCCGAGACCATCGCGCGGGTGACTGTGGCGTTCACCAGGTCGCCCTCGAAAGGCCCGTGCAGCTTGGCGTTCGAATAGCCGGCGGGGTTCGGGTAATTGCCCCAGCCGTTGAAGTGGATGGTCACGTGCAGCGGCTGGCTGCCGTCGCCCACGAAGTGGGAGAGCTGCCCCGCAGCCTGCAGGATCAGCGCCTCGCGGCGGCGGCGGTCGGCCGCGTACCAGGCCCGGTGCGCCTTCCACCTCGGCTCGGCCGCGGCGTATTTCAGCACGCGCCAGTAGGCGAAGTCGCGGACCAGCGCCTGGTAGGACTCCAGGATCGTGTAGGGCAGATAGCCCGCCTTCCAGTTGTCCTGGCCGACGGCGCGGAGCGCGGTGTCATAGTCCTCGCGGGTCGGCGGCAGGGCCGAGAGCGACGGGCCGTCGAGGATGCGGCCGTCATCGCCGAGATCGACGAAATGGCCGGGCGAATGCTCGCTGTCGAAGAGCTTGCCGACGCCCTTCAGCCGGTCGGGCTCGCGGGAATATTCGCCGATGTCGGCGATGGCCTGCGGCGTCTTCAGGAACGCCGGCAGTTCGGGCGGCGCCGCCCTGGCGGCGGCCTCGCCCAGGATGCGGTGGCCGGTATTGCCCCAGGCCAGGGCCGCGCCGGGCGTAGCGGCGATCAGGGCGGCGAGCGCGAGGCGGGTGAGGCGTTTCATGGGCGCGAGGTTTGCGGCCCCGCGCCGCCCAAGGCAAGCGCTCAGCCGGGGATTTTCAGCGCCGTCTCGACCCGCGCCACCCAGGCCTGCACCCGCGGATAGTCGGCCAGGTTGAAGCCCCCGTCGTGGGCTTCGCGGGTGTAGGCCACAAGCGCCACGTCGGCGAGCGTCGCGGCGTCGCCGACCAGGAAAGGCCCGTCCGCCAGGCCGTCCTCCAGGCGCTGCAGCGCGGCCTTGCCGCGCTCGACGATCCTGGGCTCCAGGTCGGCCAACGGCTTGCCCTGGAAGCGCACCTGGAAGCGGGCGACGGCTATATAGGGCTCGTGGCTGTACTGCTCCCAGAACATCCATTCGAGCATGCGCGCGCGCTCGTAGGCGTCGGCGGGAATCAGGCCGGAGCCTTCCGCCAGGTGCAGGATGATGGCGTTCGACTGCGCCAGCGGGCGGCCGTCGTCGAGGATCACCGCCGGAACCTGGCCCGCCGGAAACGTCGCCAGATAGTCCGGCGTGCGACTCGCGCCCACCAGCACGCTGGTCTCGATCCAGTCGTAGGAAAGGCCCATGAGGTCGGCCACCCACTTCACCTTCAGGCAGTTTCCGGAGATGGAATCCCCATAGATTTTCATGAACCTATCTCCGAGCCTGGCTGCAAGCCTTGGCGCGGCTTCGCCTCGGGGCGCAAGCGATGCTGTCTAACTGAGGCTGTTAGATATGCTGACAGGCCAGACCGCCGCACCCCGACTCGGGTTGTCGCGGGCGCCGAGGCCCGGTAAGACTCCCCTCGATACCAGTTCAACGACGAAGGAGGACGCCGTCCATGCGACGCCGCCTCGCCGCCCTGGCAGCTCTCCCCCTGATCGCCATCGCCTCTAACGCGCAAGCTGCGTCGGGCGATCCGCTTGGCGACCTGATCACCTCGGTCGTGACCGGCTCCCTGCCCTCGGGCGCGGGCTGGAACCTGAAGGCCACGCTCTACCATGCCGGCGCCAAGGGCGTTGGCGCGCTGGACAGCCTCGGCTGCAAGGTCGTGGCCATGCGCACCGTGGCGATCGACAAGAACCTGATCCCCAAGCGCAGCGTGCTGTTCATCAAGGAAACCGTCGGCCTGAAGATGCCCGACGGTTCGGTGCACGACGGCTACTGGTACGCCTCCGACACCGGTGGCGCGATCAAGGGGCAGCGGATCGACCTCTACACCGGCTCCGGCGCGCGCTCGATGACCCAGGCCCGCGCGCTGAACCTCGCCAGCCTGACCGCCATCAGGGTCGGCGAGTTCAAGGGCTGCCCGCCAGCCTGATCCTCCCCCAGCGCGAAGCGCGTTGAGGGGGAGGTGGATCGCGGCGCAGCCGCGAGACGGAGGGGGTTCGAGCCCACTCCGCGAGCCATCCCGACATCCACATGACCGAGGGGCCGCCACGCAGCGGCTCTCGCCGTGGGCTGCAACCCCCTTGTTTGTTTGATGGCTGATAGATTGCGGCTGTCTTCCGGGACGCCGGCCTGACGCAGACACGTCAGGCGGGCTGTCGGTGGAGGGGCCGTAACCCCCTGAGCCC
>Ga0307517_10003721_pt1 | contig 23705 bp, 18 predicted proteins | sample 23_EM_MG_FD_194515 | JGI IMG/M metagenome (GOLD analysis project Ga0307517, IMG submission 194515) | Populus trichocarpa ectomycorrhiza microbial communities from riparian zone in the Pacific Northwest, United States - 23_EM | ecosystem: Host-associated > Plants > Roots > Unclassified | place...
CTTAACGATATTAAGTTTTACCGCTTGATTCTACTTTGAATTATCTTTATCTTTATTTGGATCCTTACTTCTACTTTGAGTCTTCGGTGCGGTCGCAATCTTAGGATCCGTCTTCCTACAGAGTGCCTCCGTTACATCCTTATTTTCACTTCCCGCAGTATACCATAGTGGTATCTAACTGCCACTATCTAGTTTGTTGTAATTGACTTCTTCTGGTTTGAGTGGTAGTTTTACAAACCACTTATATCCACCCAAAGTAGTATAAGAGCTCAGTGTTCACCTGTAATCATCTGCCTTATTTGGATTAACTTCTTCATATTTGACTAGTAGTTTTGCCATCTTTCTATATTTATTTGAAGTGGCAAGTGGAAGTATTGAGTAATAATGAACTATCTCACACCACTCAACCAATTGCAATCCCACTGAGCATTCAGTGTATAATCTTTCCTCTTAGCATGTTCAATTGGGTGACTGATTAATAGTCAAGTAAGGGGATATGCTTGGAACTTGAACTATGAGGTAAGAACATTTTTGCAAGTACCTAGCGAATACAGGAGATGTGCAGTTAAAGAATAAGAGAGTTGCACTATTATATAAGAGATATATATATTTGTAACATTAGTAAAAATAATACCTTGCGTTCAGTGCGTTGAGTGCCTATGACGCACGTTACGCTAGAACGCAAATCACGAATCAGGACGCAACCTCCCTACAACACCACGCATCTGACGCAACCTGACGCAGCACCTAATCCTCAGGATGGACCAGATGCAGAACCTAATTCTCAGGACGGACCAGATGCAGCACCTAATACTCAGGACGCTATCTGACGGAGCACCAAATACTCAGGATTCCACCTGACATGAGACCACATCTTCCTGAGATAAGCGAAGGGTTTCCCCTTTACTTTTTTCTGACCTGGGTCACAATAGATTTCATACTGTCAAACTGTTAAATTTACTACTAGTAGTCTTCTATTGTTCTAATATACAGGCCAATTCACAGAGAAACAGTAAGTCATAACAAGCCTTCCGAGTCTGACACATTTATCCTCTTCCCAGGACCCTGTAGCTCAATGGGGAATTATCGCCTCAGGACGTATCCTATACCACAGGGTAGCTGGCGTCGAGCCCAACAATCTCCCGCCATCAGATTCAGGATTGGAGCAGTGGTTGTAGAGGAATCTGCTATCGAGTTCTGGGATCGCTAGGGTATCTATAAAGACAACTCTCACAAGGGTCAGCGACTTCCTGAGCTTTGATGCCACACAGACATCCTTTATACCGCTGCGTAGCTGGCATCGAGCCCAACAACCTCCCGCAATCGGAATCTGGATTGGAGCAGTGGTTGTGGAGGAATCTGCCATTGAGTTCTGGGACCGGTAGAAAGACCACTCTGAGAAGGGTTGGCGGATTCATGAGTTTTGATACGACAGAGACGTACCTTATACTGCCGGGCAGCTGGCGTCAAGCCCAACAACCCCCCGCAATCAGATCTAGAATCAGACAACTGGTTGTGGAGAAATCAGTCCTGGGATTACCAGCACACTATTCAGTACTGTAACTTCATGAATAAAGATCATGGGGGAAGTATCTAATATCATTGTGAAGCCCGTTTCATGGCCAACAACCTCCCGCAAAGAGAATCAGAATCCGTTCAGCGGCCGTTGAGTAATCTGCTGTTGAGTAAAATGTGGCTAGCTTAATACCTAATACACCCTCTACAGAAGACAGCGAATTCATGAGCCTTAATGAGACAGAGACGTAGCTTATACCGTTGGGAAGCTGGCGTCAAGCCCAACAACCTCCCGCAAAGAGCATCAAGATCCGTCCAGCGGTTGTAGAGTAATCTGCCGTCGAGTAAAATATCGCCAGCCTGAGACCTAATACACCCTCCACAGAAGACAGCGAATTCCTGAGCCTCGATGTGACAGAGACGTACCTTATACCGTTGGGAAGCTAGCATCAGGCCCAACAACCTCCCGCAAAGATCATCAAGATCCGTCCAGCAGTTGTGGAGTAATCTGCCGTCGAGTAAAATATCGCCAGGGCCACTATAAAGATCCTCTCCACAGAAGACAGCGACATCCTGGGTTTTAATGTGACAGAGACGTATCCTATACTGTTGGAAGGCTGGCGTCAAGCCCAACAACCTCCTGCAAACAGAATCAAGATCCGTCTATCGGTTGTGGAGATATCTGCCATCGAGTAAAATATTGCCGGCTGGATACCTGATACCCCCTGCACAGAAGACAGCGATTTCATGGGCCTTGATGCAACAGGGACATACCCTATACTGTTGCATTGCTGGTGTTGAGCCCAACAATCTCCCGTAATCAGATTCAGGATCGGAGCAGTGGTTGTGGAGGAATCTGCCATCGAGTTCTGGGATGGCCAGGGTATCTATAAAGACAACTCTCACAAGGGTCAGCGACTTCCTGAGCTTTGATACCACAGAGATATCTTTTATACCACTGCGTAGCTGGCGTCGAGCCCAACAACCTCCCACAATTCGACTCTGGATTGAAGCGGTGGTTGTGGAGGAATCTGCCATCGGGTTCTGGGATTGCCAGGATACCTATAAAGACAACTCTCACAAGGGTTAGCGACTTCCTGAGTTTCGATGCCACAGAGACGTCCTTTATACGGCTGAGTAGCTGGTGTCGAGCTCAACAACCTCCAGCGATCAGATCCAGGATCGGAGGAGTGATTGTGGAGGAACCTGCCATCGAGCTCGGGGATCACCAGCATCCAACCCTATTCAGCCCTGTAACTTTATGAATAATAGTCCTCAGGGGATGAATCTTATACTGCTGGATAGCTGGCATCGAGCCCAGGAACCTCCATGTATTGGATTGGGGAGTGGTTGTGTGGCTGTGGTGGAGTGTTGCAGCTGTGGCCCGGGAGTCTGAGTGTGGAGGGTTGTGATGAAAAGAGTATGTCACGTGGCGTCCACTTTGAGGCTAAGTGCCGAGAAACCACCAGGCACTAGAGAGTGTTATGGCTATCACTCGCTTTCAGACTGGAGTGAGCAGGCATTTTCACTCACTCAAGAATGATGTCCTGATAATAGAACTCTGAGTACCAGTGTTGACTCTGCTCGAGGGTTTTTACCGTAAATTTAAGATTAAGGGTACGATGGCTTTCTCACCTGGCGCCAGCACTAACTATCTTTTCAGTACCAAGAAATACCCTTTCCTCACCTTAGGGCTGGGCCTCAGACTCTGAGAAGGCTAGGCTTCTGTAACAATCCTATTGTAGGACTTGTATGCAACAGGCAACGACACCCGTCTATTGCGTAAGTAAGCCTTCGCCTTTCTATATTATAGGGTAGGAGAATACTATCTCTTTAGATAGTATGGAACTGGCTTGCTGGTCTTGAGCGACCCATCGAAGAATACTATCTCTTAAGATAGTAAGATGAGTGGATTGTCGTGCTTGATAGAACTATCACAATAGTTTGATGTTCAGGCGACCCGTCGCTGAAACTATCACAATAGCCTCAAGGGCCTTTCTTAGAGCGTAGGCTTTCATAGAGAAGGGGTGTATGTAAAGAGAGAAAAGCGTAATTGTATTGCAATATCTTAAGTATAGAAAAGTACTTAGATGGTTGCGTGAAGATCCTATCTCTTGGTCGGTTTTTATTTATTTATTTATTTTCTTTTTTACATTATGTATTCATTGTGACGGTACAAGAACTTACATGCAGCGCTAGCTATGGCGTAAATAGGGCCTTAATATCAAAAACCAAAAGACAAACGAAAATTATAAAATTAGCTTCAAGGCGTGTCAAGTACTCGACACATCGCCAACTCACGGCTAACAAAAGAAAGGATATTCATAGAAAGCCACAACAATTCCCTATTTCTAACGGGAAATCGATTGTCCGCCACAGGAGAAGACCTAACTAGCGTGGTGTGGAGGGGAGGAAAAGAGACCCAAGGGTCGCAAAGCTGGGGAGGAGGAGAAGACTATTGAGGCTGGGGAAGGGGGGAGGGCGGGAAACATATCGGGTGGGTAGTTGGTCGCCGTGGCTCTTATGAAGGCGGCCAGGGCCAGGAGTAGGTTTTTATCGGTCCAGAAGGGGGAGTCAGGGCCCACGTCAGAGAGGCCTTGGAGGAGACGCTCCCTGTGGTAGGATGTTGACTGGCAGCAAAGAATGGCATGGCTGAAGGTTTCTTCCTCTTCACTGCACCTGGGGCAGTGTCTGGGTTCATTTATCCTTGACCAAGAGGGATGGGTGGCGAGATAACTATTCTGGGCTCTCATCTGGTGTATGCGGCCAGCCATGAACTTGCCTAACCCCATAAAAGGGTGGAGGGCAAACGACAGAGAGAATGTGTAGTATTCCTGGGGGGGTGCCAGGCAGGAGAGAGGCATAACGTTGGGGGGGAGGTGCCTGCAGCGCCCTCTGTGTCAGTCCGGGGCCCTGTACCTGAGAAGGGAGGGGAAGGTTGGGCATAGTCTACCAGCCGCAGGGTTGATCGTAGGGGCAGGACACACCAGCCTCAGGGCGGCCATGCGGCGTTTGTGGGGGATGATGGCTTAGAGGGGGGGATGCACGCCTCTGCTGCTAGTATGGGTATAGGGGTCGATCTGATGCAGTTTGAGACCCAACGTTGGACCTGGCGCCAGTAGACGTCCATTCTGGAGATCATTCTTCTACTGGGGACCATGATGTCGGCCCCATAGAGGAGGTTGGCGAGTAGCAGTGATATCGCTGGGCGATGCGAGAGGTGAGGGGAGAGTCCAGAGCCAGGTGGGGAGAGTCTTTTCACCGTAGCGAAAGCTCCCTGGGCTAGGCCTAGCCTTTTGGAAAAGTGTGCCGAAGACGACATGTTAGGTGTGAACCAGTACCCAAGCCATCTGAAGCATGGGAGTGGTGTGAAGATCTGGCCATCGAGGCATATCGGGGGCAGAGTTCCAGCGCCGGGAGGGTACCTTTGCCTATCTCTTGGTCTGTTTTTTTTTCTTTTTTTTTCTTTTTTTCCTCCCTTTTCATTTTTGTTTAAGGTACAAAGTCACGTCAGCCCTAGCTATGTAGACAAAAAACCTCCAACTACAGTCCATCCCGCTTCTCCCCGCTAAAACCCTCTGACCCTGCCCAACCCATTAACCACCTTGAGTAGAGGTGGAAACAACGCTCGGTTCTATGGGTAGAAACTATAAGGAAACCACAGGCCTGAATCCAATGAACCAAATAACCTCCACAGATGTGCACCCCAAAGAAACAAACCCCTGACAGTAAACAAACAAACTCGCAAAACAAGGAAACCCTCAAGCCCATCTAGAAAGGAAATACACTCAAGCCCAAACCTGTAGTCAACCCACCCATAGCCCAGCGACGAACCCCATTCCTTCGAAAATAGGGGAGGGACTCAGGAGCTGGCAGGACAAAGCCACAGGACAGCACCACACACGAGAGGTAGATGTCCCTAGGTCATATACGACCGGGAAGCCGAGGTGAGGGCTATTCCCAGAGGGAGATGGTAACCGAGCCAGCACTTATGAGACTGTGTGGCAGGACGAAGTCGATCCCCAAGTCCACCGGAAAAATAGCGGGGGGGTAATGCATGTCCTCAGAGGGACAGAGGTGGTAAGTATGAATTCCCTACACACAAGCTGTCACAACCGAGAAAGCAGCCATGATCATTAAGCCACGTGATCAGCAGGAAACAGAGGCCAGAAGGGAGGGCGGCAGGAGGCATAGCCGAAGTATTGAAGCAGTAGGGTGCCAGCCGACGTAACCGAGAGGTGGAAGGGTGGAACAGACAGTAACAACGAGAAGTGTGGACGTGACCGACCGAGACAGGATGACGACTTTTCGAATGCCGACGGTACTGAAACATTTCCCAGGAGAAGGTGCAATACCAGGGAGCAGAGCCACCAGGGCAACTACTTCACCAATAACCGGAAACTAACAGCCACGCGCTGACGAGTTGCCACCGTACCCGACCGTTGCAAATGCTAAGCGAGGGGCCATGAAGCAGGTGCAGGGAAGAGGATGAGGAGAGTAACTGTAACCTTCTAGACAAAGGCTGCCCATAGACAGTGCAATCAGGAGGGGCCAGAGGGGAGAGGCGGGCGGGAGGAGCTTCACCCTTCTAGGCAACGAGGCAATTAGAAAAGGGTAGAGGGATACCACGCGACGATGATTTCTCAAGGTGTTGAGATTTCAATCGCCGGCGGTGTAGGAGGGATGGTTCATGCCTATCTCTTAGTCGGTGTTTTTAAATCTTTTATTCTTATTTTTTATATCATGTATTCATTGTTACGGTACAAGAACTCGCATACAGCGCTAGCTATAGCATAAACAAAACCTTAATCTCAAAAACACCAAAAAACAAACGAAAATGTAAAATCATCTCTAAGTCGTGTCAAGTACTCGACACATCGCCAACACACGGCTAACAAATGAAAGGATAACAATAAAAACCCATAACAGGTTCTTACTAGTAAGCGGAAATTACCAACAGCCATCATGGGGAATACCTAAATTGCTCGTATTGGAGAGGAAGAAAAAGGCCTAGGGGGCGCAAAATTGGAGAGGACGGGAAGACCATCGAGGCAGGTGAGGGGGGAAGGGAGGGAAACATATCGGGTGGGTAGTTGGTTGCAGTCGCTCTAATGAATGCAGCCAGGGCAAGGAGTAGGTCTTTACTGGTCCAGAGGGGGGAGATGGGTCCAACACTAGTGAGGCCTTGGAGGAGGCGTTTCCTATGGAAGGATGTTGACTGGCAGCAGAGTATGGCATGGCTCAAGGTTTCTTCCTCTTCACTGCATCTAGGGCAGTGTTTGAGTTCGCCTAAACTTGACCATGAGGGGTTGGTAGCGAGGTAGCTTTTCTGTCCTCTCATCTAATGGATGCGGCTGGCGATGAATTTTCCCAAGCCCATAAAGGGATGGGGGGTCAAAGACAACGGAAAGGTATAGTATGGAGGAGGCGGTGCCATCCGTCTCCATTCCTCAAAGAGTAGGAGTCTTGTTCTGCCTTTGAGGGCTTTGTAGGCGTTTGTCATAGTGTCATGAGGAGGGAGGGATGCTTGCTCTGGGAGAAGAGTAGCGTTAGCGAGGGGGGCGGACGAGAGGGATCCCAGGATGGGGTGTTCCAGGTTGGCAAGTTCATCTACAGGGAGATGGGACCTGACCTTTGAGGGAGGGCGATTTGTCTTCCAGGAGAGTGGCATTACATTGGGGGCAAGGCAGGTGCAAAGGGCCCGATGGGAGTAGGGGACACGGTGCTTGAGGAGGGAAGGGAAGGATGGGCAGAGACGACCTGCTGCAGGGTTGATCGTGGGTGCAGCGCAGTCCAGCCGTAGGGCGGCCATATGGCGCTTAGGCGGGATGATGGCTTGGAGGGGGGGAATGCAGGCTTCCGCCGATATTATGGGTATGGGGGTTGACCTGAAGGAGTTTGATACCAAGCGCTGGACCTGCCGCTAGTAGACCTCCATCTTGGTGAGCATGTCTCTGCTGGGGACCATGATGTCGGCCCCATATAGGAGGGTGGGGAGGAGCAGTATTGCTAGGCGGTGGGAGAGGCGAGGAGAGAGGCCTGAGCTGGGCGGGAGAGCCTTTTGACGGTGGCGAAGGCCCCCTGGGCTAGGCTCAGTCGCTTGGAGAAGTGTGCTAAAGAGGCCAGGTTAGGAGTGAACCAGTACCCAAGCCATCTGACAAATGGGAGAGGGGGAAAGATTTGGCCGTCCAGGTATATTGGGGGTGGGGAGGGGGCCCCATCGGGGTCTCTCTGGAGAGGAGTCCTCCAGTGGATGAGTTTGGTCTTGGGGACGCTAAAGCCAACCTCGCAAGCCCTAGCATGGGCTCTGATCGGCTCAAATGCTCTCTGCAAGGTTCTGACATTCGTCTTGTATGATGTGGATGCTGCCGACAATGTGAAGTCATCAACATATGATAAGGATAGTCCTCTAGGGAGGTTAATGTCAAGAGATGCCACATATATGACGAATAGTAGCGGGGATATTGGGGAGCCTTGGGGGGTGCCCACTTGGACTGGGGAGAAGGTCTTGAGTGAACCTTGAAACACTAATCGGCAGGTTCTCTGGGAGAGGAATGAGCCAATCCACGCGACCATGTAGTGAGGGACTCCCACTTTCATAAGGGAGGAGCACAGGATTGAGGCGTTAATGTTGTCGAAGCCTCCTTTGATGTCTAGGAAAAGGGTAGATACCTTGAGGCCAGGGCGTTGAAGAGTTCTGACTGTATCCACTAGTGAAAGAGCGGCGTCAAAGGATGAGAGGGCGGGGAGGGATCCACACTGGTTGTGATGTACAAGTTTCAGTGATCTAGCGACTAAGGATAGGCGGGATCTGACAATCCTTTCCAGTATCTTGGAGACGGTCTGGAGGAGGACGATGACTCTGAAGGATGCAGGAGAATCATAGGAGGGCTTGCCCAGTTTATCAAGCACGATACCGTTTGCCTTGTTCCTGGAGACTGGATAATAGCCGACTTTCAGGAGGGGGCCTAGGAGGGCCAACAGGTGTCTGAGTGCCGCGATGTGGACCCTCTTCCATATGGAGTAGGGGATCGTATCCGGTCCTGGGGCAGAGGAAGAGGAGCACTTTCGAAGGGCAGCCGAGATGTCACTTGGGAGGAGGGTGTCGTACCCATTGTGGGGCCTTAGAATAGAGGGTACAATCGGTAGAGGATTTTGTGGGAAAAAGTGGGCGAGTAGGGCATTGTTGACTTCCTCAGGGGAGGTAGCATTTGCAAGGTTGGGGAGCCTGGGCATGACTCTACCGATGGCAAACATTTTAGCTGTCCATATGGTTCGAAGTATGCCGTCTGCTAGGAAAGACTTCCAGTGTTGAGCCTTTGCTGCTTTTATTGACTTGAAGTATCCTTGCTTGGAGAGTTTGGCTATTGCCCTGTCCTGTAGATTGTTAGAGGCCCGAGCCTTTCGGGCGGATGTGTGGAATTCTTTCCGCAGTGTTGTGAGTAACAGGGACCACCATGGTTTGGCCCTGATTGAGGGGCTCTGGAGAGGGGTGTGGGCTTTAAGCAGCGTAACTAGGATGTTGAGGTGTGAATCAAACCAGTTCTCTAACGAGTACCTGGTAGGGAGATCTGGAGGGGGTTGGACCACAGTATCTTTGAGTAGTGGTTCAAGGGTAGGCCAGTCGGTTCTGACCCAGTTTGGGGCTGGGGGCGGTCGCGCTCTGCTCGGGTGGGCTATCATGATGGTGATAGGCACGTGATCAGAGCCGGTGGATGGTAGGTCAGTCGACCATTCTTGCAAGAAGGGTATGCGGGAGAAGGACGCAAATGCAAGGTCCAGGACTCAAGGTCTGGATGATCGTTGGAGTGGGAAGCGGGTGTGTACCCCTGGGGTGTTTAGAAGTATATAACCATGCACAGCGGCCCTTGAGAAGTACGGGAAAGAAGCCTTGAGTTCGGAGGAGTTGTGTCTTCTAATCAGATTTGCCAAGGGGTGGTGAATGTTGAAGTCTCCCACTACCAAGTTAGGGAAGGCAGTGTTTGGAAGAGTGAGGGTGGGTGAGACTGTCCTTTCTGTGGCTGTTGAGCCCCATACGCTATAACAGTTGACTATGTAGAATTTCTCAGCCTTCATGCCAAAGAGGGAATGAGGTGATATCTCAAGTGTAGCATGGTCGAACCTGCTTGTGACGATTGGGGTGATGGTGGCCATGTCCATTAGTGACATGAAAACATAAAAAGCTACTCGTGGGTGACGGTTGGCAAACGAAGGGGCAAATGAGGTAAATCCCCCAAAAAAAGGTAACCGGTTTCTCCAGAGCGGAGGGTCCTGAAAGCAAACAATCAAAGGAGGGTGTTTTGCAGAAGCAAAGGAATTAAATAAGGAGAGAAACACATCCCAGCTCCCGAGGCAGTTGTGTTGAACAATGGAAAGAACGTGTCCATGGCCCAGTCCTGGGCACAAAGATTCGCCGTTGTGCGATATATTATCAGGCTGAGCCTGATAGAGGGCGAGCGGCAGGTGAGGGGCTGCATGCCCCCTTGGGGGGGAGGGCCGCCCTCGGAGGCAGATCTTGTCATTGCAGGCGGGGCTGCTACTGAGGTGTGGGTGGCCCTTGGGTTTCTTCCTGGAACGGAGAGGGGGGGCCTTGGGCGGGGTGATGGATCCTCATGTGCACTGAGGGAGTGGGTCTCCATGAGGCGCATTGGCTTGAACACCCATCTGGTTGTGGTTTACATCTACCGGGTCCTCTTGAGGGGTTGGGGTGGGGCATGTGTTGGGTGGGGGGCGGCGTTCGATGCAGTCTCTGCTCCGGGCTGAGTGCGCTTCACCGCAGTTAGAGCATCTTGTCGGAGAGGCCAGGGAGCAGTTAAGGATAGCTTTGAGGTTGCCCCCACTGGGGAACGAAGGATTGGGGCAGCGGTGTTCCACTTTTGTGTGCTGGAGGGAGCACAGAGGCCATGTTGGAGCATCCGCTTTCCAGAGTGGTTTGACGTGGCCGTACTTCCAGCACTTTTGGCACTGGGTAATGGGGAAGGACGAGTAAGCTTTCTCGACGGTTCTTGTATTACCGTAGAGATAAATAGACGGGAGCATAGTTTGGACGGAATCAGGTTCGACATTGACAACCACCAAATAGGCACGTTTTTCCATATGAGATTGACGGTTCGGGTTGAGGAAGCGGGCAGCTGAGATCACGATGTCCTTGGAGTTGAGGATAGAGTCTGAGATGTAGTTGAACAGGTCCTCATGTTGGTGGGGCATGTAATTGACAGGGAGTGAGTGGATCGCTAGTTGGACCGAGGTGGGAGCAAGTCTGAACGGGAACCAGGGGTTTTCCCCGACCAGGAAGTACTGATTGAGCTTGGTCGTAAGAGCCTCGAAGTCTGGAGGGTATGAGGCGGCCGGGACTGAAGTGTCAACCACAATTAGGGTTACTGAGTGTCTATTATTGATTATGGCCTTGAGGGAGCGGGGGAGGGAACAGTTGGCTTCTCAGACATGGAGGCGGCGAGGTCTGCTAGGTAGGCTATTATGTCAGCAGCGTCAGGGTGAGGTCCAGGGGACGAGTGACGGGCGAAAAATCTTCTTGCAGCACAGGCGAGAGGGGTTGGGGCATTGGGGGGGAGGCATTCTTGACGGCTTCCGCTGCTTTCGTTGCTGAGGTGTTGTCAGTTGACTTTTTCTTTCCCTTGTGCTTGTTAGCAGCTATGTTTTCCCAGGCTGCTTCGTCAAACTTGCTGGTGGCACCCATGATCGCTGCAAACGATGGCGTGGGACCTTTGGGGGGTTGTGGAGGAGCCTGTAACAATCCTATTGTTAAGCAGGTATGCAACAGGCAACAACAGTTATCTCCTAAGTCAGCAAGTGACTCTATTTTGCGATAGGGCATAGGGAAGTACTATCTCTTCAGATAGTACGGAACTGGCTTGCTTGTCTTGAGTAATCCGGCGAAGGATACAATCTCGTCAGATAGTAAGATGGGTGTATCGTCGTGCTTGATAGAACTATCATAATAGTCCGATGTTCGTGCGGCCCGTCGAGACTATCACAATAGTCCTATGTTTGGGCGGCCCGTCGAGACTATCACAATAGTCTCCGGGCTCTTAGAACGTAGGCTCTCGTTGGGGAGAAGTGTATGTAAAGAGAGTAAATAGTAATCGTATTGAAATATCTTGAGTATAGAAAAGTACTTAATGGTTGCGTGAAGATCCTATCTCTTGGTCGTTTTTTCTTTTTTTTCTTTTTCTTTTGTCATTATGGGTTATTTGTTTTAGGTGCAAAAAACCTTATGCAGCGCGAGCTATGAAGAGAAAAAAAGCCTCTAAGTCACAACAAACCGCCCGCTTCACCTCTTCATGGGAAAAATCAACCACCCTGAAACCATAGGAAAAGCCCCCCTCGCCTAGCACCTAAGATACTAATACCCCAGACACGTAAGGAAACACTTCATAGAAACGTACAGGTAGAGAGACCCTAACTCTTCCGCAGGCTCCCGAGAACAAAAGAAAGTTTCGCTAAGGCCTCGAAACGCGGGCCTGAGGGAAAGGATAGTGATCGCGCTTTAGAGGAAAACCACTGGAATGTGGGCCGACACTGTAACCGTATACAACGGAGGCGCCGGTAATTACATAGTTTGACCTAGGTGTTGGCAGCAGCCACGGAGGCAGTGCAATACCACGGCAGGGGGTAACAGAAGAGGAGCGCGACGATCGGAGAGGATAGAGAGGCCAGCGGAGCCACCAGGCACTAGGGTGCCAGCCGGCGAGTAGCAGTAGGGTGCTAGCTATTACCCTAGCGGGAATAGCTTGCACAATTATGCGCGAGGTATATGCTACCATAGGGGAGAGCATATATCCGAACCCAAGCTTCCTGAGTAGGGACTTCCTGGAGGCATCTGAGAGACTACTCAGGAATCACAAAGAGTTCACGTTTCAAGATATGGCTAACTGATTGGAACGATGATTAGAGAACCAGTTCTCTACTCTTACTAATGCATACGCATTATGCATTGATAGATGAATATCGGACTTGATCACTCCATATTCATGATACTATTGGTATGTAGGCATTTAGACTGCATATTCCATTATAGTCTATCAGGACGAAGAGATCGAAGACTGACTACTGGTGGAGTGGAGACACCCTCAGAAGAAATAGCAGTCGGGAGATTCTCAGAATCAAGCTGGGCAAGATTCAGGGTGAAACAGTGTTCGCACTTTGTTCTGACGAACTGGACTCTTAGAAAGATACTTCTTTACTAGAGAAGTCAAAGTAGCGTGAACATTGGTATAAATAGTAGGGCTCTCTCCGATGGTTGAGATCATCATCAAGCAACGGAGAAGAGACCTTAACAATATTATAAGTTATTTCGATATTCTTCCATCACTTTATCGCACAATTCTTGTTGAGCCTTCCTGACCTATATTCCGTTGTCCCGAATATCCTCGGCCTAGTTAGCCCGGAATCCTACCGTGTTAGCTACCCCGTAACACTATATTGTTATTCTTCAGTCACCAAGGCCCCTATGTTTGCAGACATCCTGGTCTGCTTTATCGTCTATTATCTTTTTTTCATCCTTGAAGATACACCACAGGCTGCCATTGTCGCACCTGAACCCACAATCACGGAGGATTCAGGTTCTTTAGACGATTGGAAACCTGAATCAAAAGGAGACATAACTTTACCTTGTTCCTCTCCTTCACCACCGCTTGGCCTGTCTCGCCCTTCTACCCCTGAGACTATTATTCTTTCAACGCAAGCAATCGGACAGGTCGAACGAAACCAAAAAATTCTTCAGAACCTTCTTGATGCTGAAGAACAAAATTGGTGGGTAACACCACAAGGGTCCTTTCGTCACCCTTTCCCTACTATAGCAAAAGGTCGTAAAAAGGCTCGACGATATTGGAGAGTTAGAAATCTCCTTCCAAATTAAAGGATCACTAACCTCTACCATGGCCCTTGTGAGCCCAAAGTCTCCTCACCCGGAACTCATCAGTAATCCCGATCAACCGATGGAAGATGACGATACTTCCACCCCTCATGCATCCTCATTCGACCCGTCCTCCTGTGCTATGACCACTACCTCAAATCCAGGATCGGTCATACATTCTCCTATGAGTCGCTCCCATAGTGCGCAATTTCGTGTCGAAAAGAATACGTCACGATCAAACTCCCGTCAACACTCAAGAAATACTACAAACCAAATGGAACTTCTTAAGCAACAAATCGGACTAGCCTTCCAACACATTTCCTCATCCATCAATCAAAGTCAAGACGAGAACTTGATAGCTTTGGATGCTTTATTGGAAGATGCTAGGACCCACTATACTAACCTACGATTATTACAAACAAGGTTAACAAAGGGCGAATCAATTGTTGACAAGGAACTTCAGGACGCAAGAAAAGCATTAGCAACTCTTGAAGGAGCAACTCACGACGAACAGGAAAGACTAAAAATAGCTATTGCACAAGAATTTAGCCGCCAAGAAGCTCATCAAAAAGAAAACGCGAAATCTTCGGAAGTCCGGGATAAAATATTGGAAGCTGAAGTACAATCTCTAAAAGCGCAATTTGCTGAACAACTTAAAAAACAGGATACCGAATGGCAACGGGTCCTGAGACACCAGGAAGACCAGGCTGCTGAACTATTAAATCAACAAAAGGCCAATGTAGCCGAACAGCATCAAAAAGACCGTCAAGCAGCAAAGGAGCTTCTGGATAAACAAAATCAGAACTTCCAAAACGCAATCCAAGCTTTGACAGACAAAATAGATCATCACGAAAAGCTCAGCTTTACCATCCCGCCTACGGAGGCAGGTGATGGTGATCCAGGACCCTCAAACCAGGGTTAATTTGATCCTTGGATTCCTCCGAATATTCCTAATCCCGATAAACGATCAGCTTCAACTCCAAGGCAAAATAAAGAAAAGGAAGTTGACCGTGGAGGAAATTTCCAACCACCACCACCACCGCCAAGTAATATTGGTGGTGATCCAGACCCAGACCCTAGTGACCATGACGACGATTACGATAAAAGAGGAGAGGATGGCAGGGGCAGAAGAGGCGGACGTCCGGAACGCAACGCTTGAAGACTATTGGTTCCTAGAGACTCATCTCCCCGTACAAGAGGTATATTAGAATTCTTGCAACAACTCAGTACACCAAATCGATCAATAAAAAATGCAGCTGAACCCCCTTACTTCTTTCAAGGCGATGATAACCAGGATGTTAGAAACTGGCTAACCGCATGTGAAGATTATTTTGATCGAAATCCTTACCAATGGGAGAACCACTCTCATCGCATTGTTTTTGCCATCGGTAAAACCAAGGGAAACAAGGTAGCCCCTTTTGCGGAGAAATATCGAAAGGTCATGGGTGGAATAGGAGGTTTGACTAGAGATCCCGATTATGCAACTTGGGAGAGATTCCGACAAGAAATTATCAAAAGATATATCGGTATCGAGGAAGAGCGACGAGCCCTAGACGAAATGGACAGAATCAGCTATAAGGGCAAAATTGATACATACCTGCTTCTCCTCAAAAATCTCAACATCAAGGCAGGACTCTCAGGTATAGCGTGGAGGGTCCGTGTCGAAAGCAAACTCCCTCAGGAAATATTACGTCGCCTATCCCATTTTTCATTTGCCACCGATGAAGGATGGATGGAAATTTTAAGAAAAGTGGGTAGGCAAGAGGAGGAACTCCTGGAAAGGGGAAAATTAACAAAATCGCTAACGACCCCGCACGCACCGCTTTCTAAGCGAAAACGAGAAGAACTCGAAAAAGGTTTCAATACCAAATACGAAAAAAGGGGATCGGACAATAAAGCTAGAAAGGGACCCTCCCGATGGAAAGCTCCTTGAAATAACACGGCAAAAAATAAAAGCAATACCGTTGCGAAAGACGGGCATACCGATTGGAAAAAGGCACACGATGGAATCAAGGACGAGGTGGTTGAAAAACAAAAAAGGAGAAACGCTGCACCCGTTGCAGCATGGACAACCACACCTGGAGAAAATGCCGTAAGCCAATCTTGGTTGCCGCAACCTTCGCATACAAAAATAGGGGAAACCCTAAACAACCATTTAAACCAAGAACTAGCACCCTCGCAGTGCACCAACCTCCTCCAGCACGACAAGAACCACCTGCAAAGGTTAACTTAATAAGACGAGAAAGGCCATCGCAAATCTGGGAATTATCCAATACAGAAATGTCGTAGGTGTACGCGTCGCAAAATATCTAAGTATTTTCTTTCCTCAGTCTATAAGTCCTTATTTATCTCGCTTAGCAGACAAACTAGGGTGGATGTCACTGTGTCCTTAAGAATGACAGGGACACGAGCAAGTCGCGTCTTAGATTCGAGAAGCAAGCAGATACCACTTATTCTTAAGGCAAGCAGGAAGGGATTACGCAGATTTTTTCACACATATTACACCTCGGGATGTTTCGGCAATTCTTGGCAAAGTCTTGGCGCTCGTACAAAAATTCTCGCTGCAGAATGCGGGGATACCACACCTGCAGAAACCGTAAAACATCGAGTAAGGGGACTGGTAGATGGGTACCTTCCTAAGAAGGAACCCGGGGTTTTTGCCTTCCGAGAAACGACTTTTGAGTTGCCCCCCGAAGGGGGACGTTTTCTTTCCCCCGAAGGGGTCAGGTATTCCTAATTTGGAACGGTTTTGCCATTTTATCGACTTGGGTGTCTTGGGAGAAGGATCAGGGGTCGTGAAACCCCCGGGGCTTTCCCGGGCCCAAGGTGCCACCAGTACAAATTACATTTGTTCTTGCCAGAGACTGGACTCGAACGCCTGGCCCTACGGGTGAAGATAGGTCGGCCTGCCCTAGCTCACTAACTAGACCATGGCGAACTGTTCAGAAATACAATCATATGATCACATATTATACCCCAACCTCGCGTAACCTCAAAACACCAAAAAAAACGTGTTTATGCAACAACAACCCAAACTATGCAACAACAAACAGAGTTGCTAAGACAACCACATTACACGAAAGATAAGTTTTGTTTACTTTTATCGTTTGTTGATTTTTGTGTGATGGTTTATTTTTGCATTGCTTGGTGTTGGGATTTGGCTCGTTTAGTGAGCTTTATATCTTCGGATACCTCTCAGCAGGGGGTAAAGACCGCTTGTACTGGGTTGCCTGGAAGTATAAAATATTTTAATTATTAATTATAGAAAGTTTGTCTGAGGAGACCTATCTGGTCGAAACAACGCGGGCGTTCAAACAAACACCCAACTATACAACACCCAGGATGCCTTCTAAGGGAGGTAAACAACAAACTTACGGTCGCAATAAGCCAACCGATATCATAATCAACGAACCACAACGCTATGACTGTCCTGAAGGACACGTACACATTGATATCCTCGGCAAACCATATCGAATCCCAGTCTTGTTAGACTCTGGATCGAATATTTTCCTTATCAACGAACATCTCGTTAAGGACCTTCACATCCCTTACCACTCTCAGGCTGATGCAGTCCAAATCCAAGGTTTCACTGGGGAAGCAATTTCTTCCGGTGGATCACACTTTACGAAACCTCTCTACCCAGAAATAGGGACAAACAAACACTTATCGCTTGTTTCCTGCGAAATAGCTCCGGCAGGAAAGTATAGAATGATTATACCTTTTGGGTGGTGGCATCAAGAACACCCGACAAAAAATATTGCCAACCCAGATGCGTGGTGCTTTAATGATACTGACTGTCAACCCCATCTGCTCCCCGAAGATGAAGGAATCTCGGTAGAATGGGATGAAGATGTGCTAAACGATCCCAACGCAGTGGTTATAGGCAGGATTGAAAGGATTGATGAAGAAAAGGTTACTATCATCGATCGCCTGCCAGATCAGTACCACGATTACCTAGACCTATTCAGACCTTCTACGGCAGAAAAACTTGCTCCCGCCGCACCTTTGATCATGCCATCGATCTCAAACCAGATACCCAACCACCTTGGGGTCCGATATATCCGTTATCACAGAAACAGCTTGAAGCCCTTCGGAAATATCTTGATGATATGCTCAAACAAGGAAAGATTTCCCCCAGCAAGTCCCTGGCGGGCGCACCAATCCTTTTTGTACCAAAACCTGACGGTCGCTTACGGTTGGTTGTTGACTACCGAGGCTTAAACAAGGTTACAGTACACAACAAATACCACATCCCCCTAATGACGGAATTGAGAGATCAGGTCCGTGACGCTCAGACTTTTACGAAGCTAGACCTGAAGGACGGCTTTCACTTAATAAGAATACGAAAAGGGGATGAATAGAAAACAGCTTTTCGAACCCGTTATGGCCATTACCAATATCGGGTTATGCCTTTTGGATTGGTTAACGCACCTGCTACCTTTCAAACCATGATGAACAAAATATTACGGGAGTTCCTAAATCAGGGAGTGGTAGTATACATTGATGATATCCTAATCTACTCTCAGACTCTAGAGGAACATATTATACGTGTTCGCAAAGTCTTACAACCACTTCGAGAATACCGAATGGCCATCACCTTCGAAAAGAGCGTGTTTCATGTAAAAAAGATGGATTTTTTGGGTTATGTGGTTGCAACTGACGGGGTAACAATGAACGAAAAGAAGGTCGAATCAATTAAGTCTGGAAAGCGCCTGCCTCGGTTAAAGACATTCAAATCTTTATTGGATTCGCTAATTTTTACCACCGTTTTATAAAAAACTTCTCAGCGATCTGCGCACCAATTATGAACCTGCTAAAAGGGGACCTCAAGAAATTTTCTTGGGGAAAAGAACAACAAGAAGCCTTTGAGGACCTGAAACGTCGATTCATCTCAGCTCCTATCCTATGTCACTTCTATCCAGATTTGAACACCGTAGTCGAAACAGATGCCAGTGACTATGCACTTGGTTGTATCTTATCACAGCTCCACAGCAAAAGGCTTCATCCGGTGGCTTTCCACTCTCGCAAACTCTCACTGGCCGAACGAAATTATGACATTCACGATAAAGAGCTGTTAGCTATCGTTGTTGCTTTCATGGAATGGAGACATTATCTGGAAGGAACGGAAAAGCCGGTAACAGTCTATACTGATCATCAAAACCTCCAGTATTTCCTTACAACAAAAGTCTGGACGCATAGACAAATAAGGTGGGCTCAAAAATTATGTGGCTTCAACTTTAAAATAGTCTATCGTCCCGGAACCCAAGGAGGCAAGCCAGATGCTCTGAGTAGGCGGCCGGAGTGCCCCCCTGAGGAGAGAGCTACGCATCGCGAACAACAAATTCTGCAACCCAAGCACTTCGGAAAATTCCAGATCGCCGTTGTATGGGGTTCAAATGCGGAACAGCTCCAACAGGGATTGCCTCAAATGGAAAAGGAAATGGGAATTCGGGTACAAAGACTCTCAGAAGACGCACGAATTCCGACAAAAGAGTCAAAGCTAGCGGCAGGACACAACCTCTACAGTAGCGAAGACAATAACATCCTGGCAAATAACCGAGCCCTGGTTAAGATTGGCTTAGCCATCGCAGTACCAGAAGGAACCTACGATTGTATAGCACCTAGAAGTGGTTTGGCAACTAAGGGAATCTCGGTAGACGCAGGGGTGATTGACGCTGATTATAGAGGAGAAATCAAAGTCCTACTCGTTAATCACAATAGTATGAACTATGAAGTAAGGAAAGGTGACCTCATAGCTCAGCTGATTGTGGAACGGTTGGATGATCAAGATTGGATGGAGGTAGAGGAACTGGATATGACGGAAAGGGCAGAGAAAGGGTTTGGAAGTAGCGGGCTAGAGTTGAAAGAGGTTCAACCAACGATATGCTTCCTTCAAGCAGATGGCAACCATTAGTTCTACGATCCCTTCGATATTAATCAACACCCTATACTACGCAAGGGACATGTCCTCCTATCTAACCCGATTATCGCTAAGGCCAGGTTAAGAAAATTCGAAGCGGATTTCCTATCATCTGTTAAAGAAGCGGCAATGGAGGATGAGAACTGGATGCGAAGAATGAAAGAGTTGGAAACCTTAACGAAGGAAGAAAAGGAACTACCTAAGCAATGGTTGATATCCAAAGACCTACTCTACTACAAGGATTGCCTATTCATCCCCGATAACGAAGATCTGCAAACCCTTATCGCTAAAAGTTGTCATGATTCTAAGATAGCAGGACATTTCGGACAAGAAAAAACCCTGGAAATTATCACACGAGATTTCTATTGGAAAAGGATAACCGATTGGGTAAACGACTATGTCCGATCCTGTACCACATGCCAACAAGCGAAAGCCCCAAGACATGCTCGCTTTGGGTTACTTAATCCCCTACAAGTGCCTTATGCAGCGTGGTCCTCTACATCGGTGGACTTCATCACCCAACTACCAAACTCGGCAGGGTATACTCAGATTATGGTTGTAGTAGACCGATTCACAAAAATGGCCCACTTTATCGGATTACAAGAAAACGCGACCGCTAAAGAAGTGGCAGAAGCATTTCTTAAGGAAGTATGGAAACTTCACGGGCTACCATCGGAAATCATTTCGGATATGGATGCGAAGTTTGCAGGAGAATTTTGGGAGTCATTGTGTATCAGACTTGGGATTAAGAGGAAAATGTCGACAGCGTACCATCCCCAAACTGACGGACAAACAGAAAGAGTCAATCAAGTGTTGGGAGGGTACCTTCGAATATTTGTCAACTATGATCAGGACGACTGGTATCACCTCTTACCCCTAGCCGAGTACGCCTACAACAACTCGGTTACAACCGCACATGACATGACCCCCTTCTTCGCAAACTACGGATATCATCCACAAACCGAATGGCTAAAAGAACGAGAAGCACAAAATCCAGGAGCCAACCTTTATGCCCACTGGATGCAAACGATACATCAACAAGCGAGACAATCACTAGAAAGGACAAGGGAAGCTATGGGACGATATTACGATCGAAAAGCTAAGCAACAACCAGACTTTAAAGTTGGTGACTTGGTTATGCTCAACGCTAAAAATATCCGAACAAAACGCCCCTCTAAGAAGTTAGCTCCAAAACTTTACGGTCCCTTCAAAATCCTAGAACAAAGAGGAGAACTCGCCTACAAGTTAGAAATATCGGATCGATGGAAAATACACCCGGTATTCCATGTGTCGCTTCTCGAGCCCTACCGAACTTCCACTCGACCTGCCCGAGAACAACCACCGATGACCCCAGAAGATATAGATGGAGATCTTGAGTGGGAGGTGGAAAAAATAGTGAAGAGTGAAATAATCTCTTATGAACGAAGAGTTCGTGGAAGTACCAGATCTTTTGAAGAACTGCGTTACTTTGTAAAATGGAAAGGGTGTTCGGAAGATGAGAACACCTGGGAACCACCGGAGCATTTAGAACATGCTAAGGAATTGGTTGAGGAATTTCATAGGGAGAATTCAGATATGCCAAAATTGGGCTCAGTAGTATTACTAGGGAAAAGGTTTTCCTGCCGTGGCCAAGTAAACGTGGAAGGTTTTTTACCCTACCTAGTAGAGTACTAAAAGGAATTTATGTTTATCGCTATACATGTACTATAAGGAGTTTGAGGTCAAACCCCTTTGGTGGGAGCTAATATTACCCTAGCGGGAATAGCTTGCATAATTATGCGCGAGGTATAGGCCACCATAGGGGAGAGCATATATCCGAACCCAAGCTTCCTGAGTAGGAACTTCCCTGAGGCATCTGGGAGACTACTCAGGAACCACAAAGAGTTCACGTTTCAAGATATGGCTAACTGATTGGAACGATGATTAGAGAACCAGTTCTCTACTCTTACTAATGCATACGCATTATGCATTGATAGATGAATATCGGACTTGATCACTCCATATTCATGATACTATTGGTATGTAGGCATTTAGACTGCATATTCCATTATAGTCTATCAGGACGAAGAGATCGAAGACTGACTACTGGTGGAGTGGAGACACCCTCAGAAGAAATAGCAGTCGGGAGATTCTCAGAATCAAGCTGGGCAAGATTCAGGGTGAAACAGTGTTCGCACTTTGTTCTGACGAACTGGACTCTTAGAAAGATACTTCTTTACTAGAGAAGTCAAAGTAGCGTGAACATTGGTATAAATAGTAGGGCTCTCCCCGATGGTTGAGAACATCATCAAGCAACGGAGAAGAGACCTTAACAATATTATAAGTTATTACGATATTGTTCCATCACTTTATCAAACAATTCTGCTTGAGCCTTCCTGACCTATATTCCGTTGTCCCGAATATCCTCGGCCTAGTTAGCCCAGAATCCTACCGTGTTAGCTACCCCGTAACACTAGCCGGGGGGAGGTAACTAGTAAGGTGCCAGCTAAGGGGCAGTACGGTACCAGCGGACGGAACCGGGAAGTGGGAGGAGGAAGGATTACGAGTGGGCTAGCCACAACGGACAAACAGGCAATACCAAGAGCTTTTGGAACGACGACGAGATTAGGACAAGACCGTGATGTTAATAACCGAGGCTTTCCCCACCCGAGGTACAAGCCCAGCAAGCCGAGGCCTAATTTGACCGAGAGTGCGCCACCATGACGCCGACCGTGAACGAAGCGAGAAGCTTTCTGACCGTGAACGAAGCGAGAAGCTTTCCGACCGTGCAAAATGCTAAGCGAGGTGCAAAGCAAGTGCGGGGTAAGGGGGAGAACCGAACATCATGAGCGGGAGTCAACGACGAACAGGAACGAGAATCCCAGGGAGGGGAGGCCGAGGCCTCAGAGGAGGAGGGGAGATGGCTTAACATCAACTCCTAGGCAGTAGCCATCGTGGGAGAAGAGAGGTGGGTGGGGGAAAGTCGCGATGATTTCACGTGATGTTGAGATTTCAATCGCCGGAGGTGTTGTTGCGATGGTTCGTGGCCTATCCCTTGGTCTTTTTTTTTTTCTTTTTTTTTTTTTGTAATCATGCCTTATTTGTTTTAGGTACAAAAAGCCTTATGCAGCGCTAGCTATGAAGAGAAAAAAACCTATAAGCCCAATAACAACCGCCCGCTTCACCTCATCATAGGAAAAATCAAACCCCCCGAGACCATAGAAGAAACTTCCCCCGCCTAGCACCTAAGACTCACACCTCAGACACGTAGGGAAACAACTCATAGAAACGTACAGGAGAGAGACCCAAACCCTTCAGCAGGCCCCCAGGTAACACAAAGAAAAGAATCAACCAAACCCCTAGGTATAACTACTATTGCCAATATGCCTAACCAAAAGGCCCCGCGGCTAGTCGCCGCAAGGGGCAGGCCGGTTCACGGTCGGGACTGACCGGAGGGTGGCGACGCGTCGGCGTTTAGGAGAGACCAAGGAGGCAGTGCAATACCATGATCAACCGTAACCTAAGCGAGGTTTGCGACCGTAGAGTAAATCGCAGGAGGGAGAGAGGCAGGTGGGCGAGCGGAGCCACCGGGCAGAGGGGATGCCAGCCAACGATGATGAGCAGTAGGGTGCCAGCCGGTGAGTAGCAGTAGGGTGCCAGCCGGTGGGGAGCAGTAGGGTGCCAGCCGGGGAGGAGGGTTAGCAGTAAGGTGCCAGCTTATGGGGCAGGTACGGTGCCAGCGGACAGAACCGGGAGGGGGGTAGAGGAAGGATCGCGAACAGGCTAGCCACAACCGACAAACGGGCCATAGCAAGGGCTTTTGGGACGACGACGAGACCGGGACGAGACCGTGATGTTACTAACCGAGGCTTTCCCCACCAGAGGTACAAGCCCAGCAAGCCGGGGCCTACTTTGACCGAGAGTCCGACACCGTAACGCCGACCGTGAACGAAGCGAGAAGCTTTCCGACCGTGCAAAATGCTAAGCGAGGTGCAAAGCAAGTGCGGGGTAAGGGGGAGAACCGAACTTCATGAGCGGGTGTCAACGATGAACAGGAACGAGAACCCCAAGGAGGGGAGGCATGCGTGCCCCAGGAGAGGAGGGAAGATAGCTTAACGTCAACCCCTAGGCAGTAGCCATGATGGGGGAAGAGAGGTGGGTGGGGGTAAGTGAGGATGATTTCCCGTGGTGTTGGGATTTCAATCGCCGGAGGTGGAGGAGAGATGGTTCGTGGTCCTATCTCTTGGTCATTTTTTTTTTCTTTTTTTTTTTTGTAATCAAATCGTTATTATGTTTAAAGGTACAAAAGACTCATGCAGCGCTAGCTATGGAGATAAAAAACCTATAAGCAAACGTCTTCCCGCCCGCTTCACCTCGTCATAGGAAAAATCAAACCCCCCGAGACCATAGAAGAAA
>Ga0307517_10003722_pt1 | contig 23702 bp, 19 predicted proteins | sample 23_EM_MG_FD_194515 | JGI IMG/M metagenome (GOLD analysis project Ga0307517, IMG submission 194515) | Populus trichocarpa ectomycorrhiza microbial communities from riparian zone in the Pacific Northwest, United States - 23_EM | ecosystem: Host-associated > Plants > Roots > Unclassified | place...
TACGGGTTTTTTTTATTTTAGGGATACCCCCCCCCCCCCCCCCCCCAAACTTTATACCCATTATAGCCTTTCAAAGCCGAGATAGCCAGAATAGGGACATTTGGAGATTTGTAGAGTCCTAGGGCGGGCCTAATTGGCAGGTCATTACCGGAGGATTTCCAAGGATTTTCTGGGTTCCGAAATAACCTGCTGTGCTCGAGTACCCAGGCCTCCCAAGATTCTCTGTCCTGATAATTTGCACCATATGTCCCAAGTATCAAGGGGCTGAATGGCCTCATCTAAGTTCTAAGGAAAATCACTACGCTGTGCATGGAATTACTCAAGATCTATACATATCACGAAGAACCACTTGTGCAGACGCTTTCGCACCATCTGTACTATATCACGGGCCCTAAGCCCCTTGCGGAGAAATAACTGGATGGGCTTTCCGGAAAAATTGTCCGCCACAGTACGGGGTGAAAATCTGAGTATGGGTTGCTAGGGAGGGACTATGTAAGGTAGAGGTGGGCTGCAGCTATGTCCTAGTTGGGATATCTCCAACTGCCACCGAACTTTTCAAGGCACTATTGTGCACCAATGCGACGGCGTATGACAACTGATCCTGCTCCCTAATGATCAATGACATTTTTGCTCTTACTCGTAGGTAGCGAGCCCATGGGGGTACTTATTATTAGCCATGAGCTCCAACACCAACATCTACATAACAAAACAACTGGAGCGATTGGACTAAGCGCTATGTCGTTGGAGTTTCCTCGCCTAGCAAGATTCGGAACTCCTCTGCATTCCCGCGTCCCTCCATGGGGATGGGGGGGCAACAGCTCGCCTCTTGCCATGTTTTCCCCCCTTTTCTATAGCGGGGGTTTTTCGACAGCACAACACATAGCCCAAATTCTTCAGGTTTCTGCCGTACACCCAACTAACGTCGCGAGCAAATATGTTAGTGCAGATACTTCACTGACCCATCCTCCTTGTCTTAGAGACGACGTCGTGGGGGTTGGCAATCGTCGGAATTTATCTTCGGGACCACTGTGCTGGTATAGTGAGAGTTGAGTGTTTGGTGGGCCGCGGAGTGCATATTTAGCCTATTTAATTCTATGAACCTTTGGAAACAAGGTCTACTGCTAGTCGAATTTCGGGGGAGTGATTACCAGCAACTCGGTTGTTTTGGTGCAGGTTTCCCTGACTCTGCTCTGAGCATAGGTTGATCCTGCCAACTGCAGGTGGGCGGGCGTCTTGGGATCTGGTATTATAGGCACATTGTCGGCCTATGCCCTACGCAAACGAGTTGAGACACCGGAAACAACACTGGTATAATATGATACTTACCCAGCGACTGGTGTCCCCATCCTTAGCCTTTCGAGCGATGGTAGGGTGGGTTGTTTGTTGCCGATAATAATTTGAGCGCTATGAAATTGATACTACGAGAGGTTGAGTCGTCACCTCCGCCATGGGAGAATTAAGCGTATATTTTCCATGAGAGCATGACTTCCTGTCGATGGGAAAGTAAACCTTTCAGAAGTGCATAGACCCGGAAAGTGTTCAATTACGATCTCTACTCCGGCCACAAGCCATCTCTCCAGTAATAGGTGTCCCCCACGCTTGTATGGGATTCGTGCTACTCTCAGAATGAGTTTCCTTTTCTATCAAACAGCTAATATCATGGACTATCCACCTATCTATCGAGGGGTGGTAGAAATCGAAACCGTAGCTATTTGAGGTTAATTTGTATCATAGTTAGTATCTAAACCGAGTAGGGTCTGGTATGTATGGTGCCAGCAAATACACCTACCTATTCGTCCTGATAAAATTTCACCAAAGGTTTTCGCTAGGTGAATAGGAGAAATGTTTGTGAGCGCAGGTATCCCGAGAGAGTTTTGTGTGATAGAGTTTCTGGCGGCTTGATTAGGTCATCGCCCCTCAGAAATTTAGATACCAAGACTTTTCAGAGTTGTGGGGGAAGCGGGACTGTTAGTAGGCAGGTAGGATTTATATGTTTGGGGGTCGCTCTTGGTAATGATGCCAATATGTGCAGATTGAAATATCGAGTGATTGTGTATGAGAATGTGAAAATTAATTTCGGGCGAGTCTGTTTCGTGGAAATATACTACACAGTGCTTGGTCTTGGTTGATTGTTACAATAATTTGGAATATGAGACAAACGTTGCTCTGTATAATAGATATATCCCGTCATTGGTATGGCCGAAATCATTTAAGCCTAGAGGTGATGTTTGTGATATCATAGTAGACCTTCATGCAGCATGGCCAGAAAGACGAAGAAAAAGGACGACCCCCCCCCCCCTACCCTATATACCCACAACAAAGAAATCAGATTCTGCGGTCTGATCCCACCCTTTAGGTCCGCCAAAGCAACACTCTCCGCTCTCGCGGGCCTCGGTTTAGGGTATCCTCCTCCCCTTCTACCCTCTCTCCTCCCGTATTCTCCAACCACTATCCGCTGAAGAAAAACTATCAAACTTATCCCCCCTTTGGTATTAATAATCCCGGTAGTAGAGTGTTGTATTAGGAGGAGAGAGGAGCGCAGGCAACAGGAAGGGAGCACGGTATGGAAGAACACCGAAGGGTGGGCGAGTGAGCGTCCTAGGGCACGAACGGATGTGCTAGTATAGGGCTACACACTTGGAGTTTTCACTATTTAAATGAACTTTGGCGGGCAACCTCTCCAGAGAATAGACTACCACCACATCTTTCTCCTATCATTACACCTACACGGTCGTGCCGCCGCCTCCATCATCTTTATCTTATTACCACTCGTACAGCCGTTACTACAATCAACAAAATGTGTTACCATTCCTGCCTTATGTTCAGCTGCGGCCACATCCTCCTCAGCGACCTCCCGGTGATGCTCTGCAAGGTGCAAAACCACCTCACCCGCCAAGCACACACTCTCGGAATCGCACTCGAAGTCCAAAAACCTGAATTCCTCGAGCGCCTCGTCTGTGGCTGCCAGGCCCGCCTCATGTCCCCGGACTCGCGCAATCACGAGTACCAGAGGCGCCCCTGCGACGATTGCATCCTCGCCCGCATGCAGAGCATCAAGAACCAGATGGATTTCGACCGCCTCTTCGACTTCTTCCACGCGGGGTTGGAGGAGAAGTTTTTGGCACTGCAGTCGCTGATTGCCACGGTGGAGGAGGGTTCCAGTAACAGATATTATACCGGAAAGGAGAGGATGGGGATTATTACTGTTGGGATCAGTGGGGTTACGATCAATGGGTGATGGGGATCTAGCGATTGCGGAAAAGGGTTGGGTGGTATTCGTGTTATCGTAGTGTGCGAAATAAAGCTCTCCCCCCTTTGTATTCTTTGAAGTTGTGAGGTTTGTCCGGGATTATGAGTAGCTGTTTTGGTGCGCCGGCGGAGGTGACTACTGGGTGAAGAGCTGGTCGGCGGGGCTCCTCATCCCATGTTTGTTTTCTTTGAACCGGGTAAAAATCTAGCCCCCGGGCTTAGATAAATTCTGTGAGTTATGTTCATCAGTCCTACTTAAACTTACAATGGCAGAGTAATCATGCTTGTGTTGTTGGAAAATACGAGAGATGTAGCTGTGAGCAGTTACTAGAGAATTGAAGTGACGAGGCGATGTATTCTTCTGATGGATGCTGAAGCCTCTCCCGACCACCCAAGATATCCAAGGAGCCCCTGCTATAAGAAATCCTACGGCCAGCCCCGCAAACCGACCCAGGGAGATCCCGATTGGCCCCCCCAAACCGGGGGAAATTAAGATAGCGAGAAGCAAAAGAAAAAAAAGTTCAGTGGATTGAATCGCCCTTTTGCCTCCAAAGAAAACACAATTTGAATGCCGCGATAGGAGTAGGAAGATGATCACGGGGGGGGGCATTCTATTATTCCATGACCGTTGCATCTCTGAATGGACGCCTCATCACCACATCACTACCATATCCCACCGACCCGACAACACCGATTAAAATTAAGTCCAGTGGCCTTCGCGCACTGCTTACCTGAGACGAGAAATAGAAACAATATATTATGTAGTCCGTGATTCGAGTGACTCTTTATGACGCGCTCTGCCAAGCCCACAACTCATGGCAAGAACACCGCCCCCACCGTCATGATATCCCCAGGGCTATAACCGAATTACCCGTAGCCGACTCCTTGTGGGACCGATCGATCCCGGTTGGCCTTGCTATACTTTTATCGTGCTTCTGCCACACAGAAACTCCACTCATTCTCGGTTTTAGCATGGCTTAATAGTACGATCAACCGGTGGAAATTTTACGACCAATCACCTGAGGAGGCGTAGCACTGTCCAGGGGCTGAGCTGGCAACGACCACGAACAGAAGATACCGCATTTTCTGGTTAAGCTCGTTTTCACGCTAAGAGGTCAAAAGAAAGTGTGGCGAAATACGAGAGCTTCTTTGGGCAGAGAGTTGCCTTTAGGGGTAGGATTTTCATAGATATTTACCGTGGGGCGTTAATTCTGAGACTTTTGCCATCTATCTAGGGGAAACAACTAACCTGGAAGCGTTACTTTATGAAAATTCCTGACTCATACCTTATTCTGAAATCTTAGCGCGAAAACGAGCTTAACCAGAAAATGCGGTACCACTTCCCAACCTCCCCGCAAGAACTGCTGTGGCAGTGATCTCAGCCTCGGGGGGCTTATGGTTTAGCTTTGGAGTAGGACCATGCGAGGCCTTGGGCGGGAACTACTGACTGCTCGCCTGGATAAAATGTCTTTCGGAGTTGATCGCCTGCGATGGAACCCAGGATCTCGGTACCGAGGCCGGGGGGGTTTCTGCCTATTTATTTATTAATTTTGAACATCATCCTGAACGTAAGGGAGGAGAGAAGATGGGGATGAGGCGGTCGTGAGGTTGTGCGGATATTCTACGAGAAACCCGGTTGGTGTGTACCGTAGGAAGATGGCCGTACTGGTATTCACTCGTTCTGTGCTCCGGTGTGTCCACAAAAATCGGAAAAAAAAAGATCCTTGTCTCCACAGAGATTCGTATGGGATTGGCGGAAATTGTTTTCCGATCTACCGACACATTCGAGGACAATCCACTACGGTATCAGACACGAGTAAGCGACACAGCTAAACTACAATACCTTTAGGCCTAGCTAAGCGGATTGACAGAGATAGCGGATTGCACCAATTTTCAGGGGATTTCGCTACGGTAAGAACCCGCTGCAGGGGAGAGCAAGAGCATGGGTACGAGTGAGCGAATATGACCATGACTCTCAGGACCCTGGCTACGACTGCTGTATCCCTTCGTTTGATTTGGTGGTTTGAACTAAAAGTCAGCGCCCGAGTCTAGTATGGCACTAGGCAAAGGGCAATTCTAAAGAAAGAAATGATCTACCACACTCATGTTCAGGACTTGTTAGTACGGGGTGAAGGAGAATATTTGAGAATTAAATTTGCTCTCAATGAGGTACATCTGCAAGAACAAGAGGTTGAAGCAGGAGACTTAGAATGACAATTTTCATATAAAGTGTCCGAGTCTGACTACAGCTTGGCCGTGCAAGTAAGAAAATTAAAAACAAGTTGACGAAAGGAAAAAGATGTGATAGAATCCAAACTCCTAGAACTCGTGAAACAAATTAAAGCAAGCCTCCGCACAAAGTGGAAGAGCGCAAAAGGAACAAATAAAAGCAGTAAAGTCACTTTTTTTATGGCGGGAACTCCAGGCTTCGTGGGCGGTATTGCAAAACCCTTCCCCCCTTTGGCGAATCCAACGGCAGAAAAAGCAGCGAAATTGCTTCTTCTTCGGATCATGAATTAATCGATGAGTTCCAGGACACTTTCGTGTAACTGGTAGGGCAGTATTCTTCGTAACATATCCTAGAATATTAATTCTATTAATACAACTAAACTAGATGTAACCTTTTGGAAAAAGGTACGGTCGCGGAACAGGAAAATCTACACTTGGTGTATCAGGAGTAAGGGAAACTAACCATACCGCCTGCTGAGGCAATTGTTTCCTGCTGGAGTTGCTCCAGGACAGTGCCGGCCATTTGCTCGTGTGGTAGGTAAGGATGTAACAAGCTCGGTAAGCTGAGTCGCACGGGCAGGATTTAGGGACATGTAGCCACTTGCTGTAAGGCTGTGTGCAAGCTGAATTCGAAAGTTTCGGTGGTTTTGGAGAACGCTTGGAGTGCCGGTAGGAGATCGGGGTGCTGAGCACTTGGCTAATGTCCACGCATTGATGACCGTTGTATCTAGTAGCCAGAAAAAGACCGGCATCCAGACACGAGCAACTCGCAACTGTGTGGAATAATAGCTTCGATATTGGTCTGCAATATCAACGGAATTCATTTTATTGTTGTAATCAATGGCCAATTTCGGGGTTGGCATAGAGACTAGAATATGAATACTAAGCCAAGTACTTTGATAGGAGTGGAAAACATATGTACCTATTGCTTGATCGCCAAAGAAAGCTTCCACATTATGACGGTTGGCAGCAGTGACACGAGGACGTCTGCGTTTTTTTAGAGGATAATTTGATGGTTCATTTGTGATCTGATGCACAGTGCTCATAAACTGAACAAGGTTATTGTCCTGCCAGATGCAAACTAAGACTTCTCGGCAAACAACTCCAGAAATTGTATTCAATGGGAAGGTAGGTTTTTTGTTTTTTCCAAACTTAAAAACTGCTGGATATTCCGCTGAGGTGGACCTTACTGTACCACATGCGCCGATTCTTCTCTCTCTTAGAGCTGTGAGGAGCAGAATATTTGTAAAATAGTTGTCCATATAAATGGTGAAGCTGAATTGATCGGAGGGAAGAGAGGTAGCCAGTTGATAAATCGCTCTTGAGGTAGGACTTAACCGGAGAGGGCCAGAGTAGAGACCAGAGTTAAGTTCTGCAAAAGACTCGGTATTGCTGGTAAATAGAAATGCATAAGTGTATCCATGGTCACAAAGTGCTAGCACCTTATACCCTCTCGGAATTGGTTTTCCACGAATCTGTGTAGTGTGAGCTGAACGCCCGGTAAAGCGAATCATCATTTCGTCCACAGCAACATCACTGGCTGGCAGGAGATAAGCCTGAAAGCGGGCAGACAGAATTGATGCTAGAGGCTGGAACTTTTGGTACCATTGTGACCTAGGAAGAGATTCATACGGTGGAGAGATGTGAAAGTAGCGTTTGAGTTGCTCGAAACGGTTCTGAGATATATAAAGACCTATGCGGTGGAACGGATAATTGCTGTCATGTCTCCAGTAGTCTGACACCTGAGCTGATGGAAAAACTCCCATGTAGATAATAATACCAATGAAGATCCTCAATTCTGCAGCTGATGTTGCTGTCCATCGGCGATGTCCAAGGTCGCCAGCATGCTTAAAAATTGCATACCTATTGGTGTTTTCTGCTAGTTGTTCGAACACAGTAGCATCAAAAAAGAGCTCGAAAAATGCTAAAGCTCCGCCGTGTACATCAAAGCCAATAGGATATCGGGTATGCTGCTGATGCGGGGCAGTAGTATGGATGAAAGGGTTAAATTGAGGTACTGGTGGCAGACACGGAAGCCTTCTATCTCGGGCCCTTCTCCAACGTCGACAACGGCTTCCTTGCTCTGCTCTTTCATTCCCCCGGGCCGCATTATTATCTGCAACCGCTTCTTCAGCTGCACTCGCCGCCTCTTCACCAAGTACAATTTCCTCTTCCTCCACCTCTCCTCTGCCTTCAGCCACAGTCACTTCATCTCCCACTGCTCCCTCTGCCTCTTCTTCCTCCTCCGGCTCTTCCTCATGGTCAGCTCGGCTCGAATCAATATATGACTCTAGTGGGAAAAACTGGATCTCATCTTCCTCACTATCATAATATTGATTAATGTTTGCATGCGTAGTAGCCATTGAGGTTGAAATTATTCTTCTCAATCAACGGGCAAATCTACACATTTTGTGGGTATTAAATTGTGACCTACGATGACCTATTCCCACTAAGTGTTGATGTCATATATTAGCCAGATCTAGGATGGCCGTTGTTGATCACAACGCCGGGCGCACACTAAAACGCTGTGAAATTCGGGAACAAACGAAGGGATCGCGTTCTTAGCGTAGGTGATTGTGGAACAAATTGCTCACGAATAATTCTCCAAAGAAGTTCCGCTCGTTGGTGCCTTGGAATTATGAGCCGATACTCCTGTAGGGAATGCCAATTTTCAAATCTTATCATCCTTCACGCAGAAGTCCGAAAGTCGTCAGTACTTGTATCATACCTTTTATTTTATCGTCTTGAATGAGCCCCAACTGATGGGTGTTTGTTATCATCACGTGACAGCGGGGTTTATCAACATAATTCGTCAATGGCGCTCCAGCAAATTGGGGAAGAAGGAGACTATGAATATCAATGTTACCTCTCAGTTGAAGGCAAACATCCAATGGTGTTGGGCTGGGCCATTGCGCTTCATCTATCAAATAAGGCAGAGGATCACCTTCTCACCCGGGGCACAGCACTCGCGCCCCGGCCAGCTGTTTCACAACGAATACAATTTTTTTACTGCAGCAGCACCCGCCAGTTGGTGGAGTGTTCTGTGTCACAACCCCGCGTGCCAAACAAGCGAGGCTGATGTGCGGCTGGGTCAGTAGGGCTATTCTGCTCCTGCCGTTACTGCCCTTCTCAAGACTCGAGAGAAAGAAGGAGATTAGGCAGCCGAGCGAGGGGGAAAGCGCAAGAGACAAACTTTTTTCCCGGCGAATCTACTCGCTTCACACTTAAAATTCCTTCATCCATCCTTCGACGTGTCGTTCTCTTCCCCTTCCGCCGTTTTTTTTATTTTTTATTTTTTTCCCTGACTTTTGCGTCCGATCCGCCAGTCCAAGGCTGTTGCAAACGCTGCTCTCCCCCCCTTTCTCACCCCTCCCCCTACTGAGGACGGATAGGAGAACGGAACCGAGATCCCCCGTCCAGTTCGCGGGATAAAACAAACACGGTACGATGGGCTTTTCGATAAGGCGAGGAGTAGCCAACCTGGTTCGACGCGGACAGCGCCTAGGTAGTCAGCTTTCCTTGAGATGTTGTATCCATTCTAACCCTCGATCGCGACTCTCATTTTGAACACGCTCTTGTTTCCCGTTTCCCCTTTCATTTCCCACCAACATTTGCAGTGTTTCTAACAGTTCGCTGACCATCTCCGTCCCAATACAGCTGGAAAATCCCGCTGTTCGGTTTGCATGACGTATTTCAAAAATGCACTCGTCAAGACTATTCCGGCTTGTAGGCACAGCTACTGCAAAACGTGCCTGCAAAAGACCTATACTCGGGCTATGAACGATCCCGAGGGCATACTCCCACCGCGATGTTGCGGTCAGGAGTTAACAATGGCCTTCGCTGGGGACTTCCTCGCAGGATACATACCGAAGGAGCTTGAGATGCCGGATTCTGGTGGTCATACTGATTTCCGGAAAAGGTACCTGGAGATATTGGCCGAGAGGACTAGCGATCCTATCTACTGTGCACATTGCAAGTCGTTGGGGAGACAAGTGTTTATCCCGCCGGAGGAGATCAACGAGGAGGAGGATTCCGCTGTCTGCAGTACCTGCTTTCAAGGAACGTGTACGCTCTGCAAGAGGAGTAACCCGCACACTTTTAGCAACCCGTGTCCAATCGATAGTGATGAGAGCAAGCAAGAGATCAGGTACCAGCGATTGTCTGGTAGGGCTGGATGGAGGTGCTGTGAGGGGTGTGGAATGATGGTATCGAGAGATGTGGGGTGTGCCCATGTGGTGTGCAGGTTTGTTGAGATTTTTATCTTGGTGTTGGTGTCGTCTGGATTTCCTGGCTCTGCTGACGCCATTGTCAATCGATAGGTGTGGACAGGACGTCTGGCTTGCATTTTAATCGAAACAACTTAACAAGCGAAGCATTTCGAGAGGGTTTTTTTTTCCCTGTTAAAATCCTCGTAGAATCGGTTCGATAGTGCGCAGCGGGGACTAGGGCCGTTGCTTCCCACCCTCCGCATCATCTACGCCTGGCGAACCCCCCATCATATCCCAGACTGCTTCCGGAAGACGCACTGCAGCGGGAAGGTTGTTTCTAACGGTGTCTGTGCAGGTTTTTTTTTACGCTATATGTATGAGATGGATTATTTCATTGTTTAATGACATTCTTGTTTCTGATTTGGGTGGAATGGTTGGATTGATTTATCGTTACAGGGAGTTTATCTTGGGTTTTAGTCCTTTGCATTCACTATTTCGTTTCTTAAAGTTTGGTTTCCTAGTGTTGGCTAGGATGCAGTTATCTTTCCCTTCCTCTGAAAAGCGGTTGACTGGTGTATGGTGGTCTTTGGGTGATTTTGTGTGCGATATTTTGAGGAGTGGGTTTTCTTCGCAGATATGGTTCTAGAACTGCGCCATTCGAGAGCTACCGCAAATTCTATGCGATTTCCTTTGGGTCGTTTCATTGGCCTGTCCGTTTCCTCTAGTGAGCTTGTGAAGCATCTGTAGCTCTATATTTTCTATGTGAACTATCTGAACTTGTTACGGGAGAGGATAGATTCTGTGGAAATAGGTCTAACGTGAAACCCTTAACGGGTATTTTGCATATCCTAAGAGCTGGTGTACTATTGCCGTACTGTCGGGTCAAAAATCCGGGACCGTATCTGGAGGGCTTGATTTATGACGGCCTGCTACGGTATGGCACTGTCATTGAATGGGGAAATACGAGGTTTTGTGCACGAGATCCGGTACCGGGACCATCTGGTATTGTCCCGGGAAACGAACACGTTGCGACACGCCATAGATTTTAAGGTTGAGCCGCATCCACACCGACTAAATACGCCAAGGGAGCCAAGATTTTCCGGGACTGGCCGTCAATAAATCTTACCGCATGATGTCATGAATATAGCAAGAGTTGAGATTCTAATAGAATACTGCATCGTCCTCCTAGAGCATATTAAAGCGAAAATAAGTGCTAGGGTTCTACCAGAAGCCAGCGATATGATCTTGATGGGCTGCTGGCTATCAAATTCATAGGGGAGGTATTCCCGGGTTAACTTATGATAGTCCTGGATTGCGACAAGGTCACCTCTGACGTCAGTTGTTTGTGAGGAAAAAAACCCCTACTATGATACTCGAGTATATTATAGTCCTTGATTTTTACCAGTTTGTTTCTGCGTTGAGCCTTCCCTGCCTCTTTTCCCCTTTCATTCCTTTGACCTTTCTCTCAAGCACTCGTTTGATACCCGTTCTTGACTTGCAAAATGGCGTCGTTGTTATTGCTTTCCGGGCTTGCACTGCTAGCACTTGCTACTCCACCTCCAAAGGGTGGTAATTCTCTACGGCCTCGCACCGTCAGCGACACCCTTACTAACCTCCTAAACAACCTCCAGGATGGGGTTAGTGCAGACGACATCAAGGAGGGCATATTACCGGACTTTTGGAGTATTCCCGGAACGGGGGAGATCACCAGGGAGCTTGGGTTGAACGAGACGGGGATTCGGGCTTTGCCGTTGGAGTTTTTGAACATTCCGTTTGTTTACCCCCCCCCATTCTTCTTGGGATCACGGGCTAACGAGTGATTTAAACATAGTGGATACGCAAACTATACTTCGCAAGGATGGAATCTAAGAGTCCATGGGATGGCCTATAAACAGCCACTCTCCGGCCCGGGGGTAGTGTCCAATCGTACACTGGATAAGGCGGCAAATAAGTTCTTGCCCGACTTTGACGTTAGCGAGTTGCAGCCCCACGAGCAGGACAATGCCAGGAACTTGACCAGCGCGATACTGTCGTTGCCGCAGGAAGGGGAAAGGCCGTTATTTACACTTGACGTCTCGGACGGGCAGGACTTCCATAGTGCGTGGACTGGGGTTGTGGAGTGGGCCAAGGCGGTGGATTCGAGGGGTAGGGGGTTCGGTGAATGATTTTATTTGTAAAGAGTTCATGGGCTAACTAAGTGAGGGATCAGGTGAGATCGACGGCTTTGTTCAGCTCCCAACGAATAGTGAGAATGACCTCCCGGATGGGAATGCCACTAGGAAGGTGGTTGAGCTGGATGTTCATACTAACCGGACTAATAGTGAGTGGTTCATAGTGCCCTGGGGTGCTGAATGTGCTAATGTGTTGATTCTGCAGCTGGTAATGCAACTGCCTATCTCGTACCTAGAGATGGCATTACCATCCTCTCAGACATCGACGACATCCTCCGTGTCACAAAAATCTACCTCCCAAAAGAAGGCCTCCTAAACTCCTTCGCCCGCGATTTCGTCCCATGGATGAACATGCCTGAAATTTTCGCCGAGTGGTCCCGCCAGCACCCCGACTTCCCCTACCACTTCCACTATCTAACCACAACCCCAGAGCAAGCCACACGTGTCTACATGGACTTCATTTATAAAACCTACCCCCTCGGCTCCTTTGACACTCGTCCCCTTAACTTTACGACAGTAGACCAAACATTCTCTGTCCGTAGGACCCTCCTCGACAAAATCTTCCAAACATTCCCAAACAGAAAGTTTATCCTCATCGGGGATACCACGAATAACGACGTCATGAGCGATTACCCAGAGCTTGTGTCTGCCTTTCCTGGCCAGGTGCAGTGCATCTTGCTGAGGAATACCTCCGCAACAGACCCGGACAATAAATTCCCGTATAATACGAAGGGTTTCGAATCGCTGAAACAGGACCAATACATGTTCTTCACTACACCCGATGACCTCAGAGGATTGGATTTTGGGAATGGGGATTGTAGGAATGCGAGTGCACGGATGGGAACTGTGGACTTTAGCTGGCAGGGATTGTCATTTAAGAAGAGTGCTGCTGGGGGTAGGGCTAGGGGGAACACGTGGGCAGCCCTGATGGTTATGGTTGCTTTCGTGGTGTTTCTCTAGGTGATTGGGGTGACTCATGGAAGAGGACGGGGATTTTTATATATACCCCGCACATACGGTATGAGGGATGAGGTGGATGCATGTATGTGCATATCATATCATACCGGTGCATGTTTTTTTTGATTCCTTTCCCTAGATATCCTAATAGCGTTTGAAGTGGATTGCATATAATTATGTTGGGTGAAATGAAACTTAATGCTAGCTTATCACTTTTGGATGGAGGTGTAACATAATATCGTATGCAAGGCGACTGTGATCACCCTCGCCGAGATAATCACAGGGGAAAGACCGTTGTTTTGCGTTTTAAAGGACCAACCTAAACCTTTCCCGGGGAGATGGTAGACAGGGGTTGGGGCTGTTTGTGCTTTTGGAGATATGGCGGGGGGGGGGGGGTGGTCCTACCCCGGCATCACAGTGGTGTTGAAGGCGAGTGATTGTGCGCGAGTGCTGCTGGTCCTGGACGAGAGCTGGAGGATGACTCAAGGGGTGCATCTGCGAGAAGAAGAAAAAAGCATCGGGAACGCTTCCCATCGCTGGGGGTGGGTGTTTCGTGGGGTATGTATCAGTGATTGCTTGGATCTGGGTATTTGACGGTAGACCCAATTTCCGGTACCCGAATAGCAGTGGCTCTTTCAGCCCTTCGTACTCGAGTGAGTATTTTAGCCCCCCTGGGCGGGGTGTGCACTACCTCCTTGGGGGGAGGTGTCTTTCTGAAGGTTAAAACAACGGGGCTATAAGTGGCTTTAGCACAAAAGGTATAGGCCCATTTACAGAAGATTTTTGATGGAGCCAATTCGCGGAGCTGGAGATCCACTGCCGCTGCCACCCACCCCTGGGGGTTAAGAGGTTGAAAGAAGAAGAAAAAAATAGTGCCTGAAAACCGGCTAGGGGATTGCGTAGGTTGCCTCTCCGTCCTGTCCGCCTGGTGTTCCTTCTGCTCTTCAAATCCTCGATATATATAAAAAGGAAGGGAAGGAAAAGGTGGGAACGCAGTCCACCTTGGAAAAACTATAGTATGATACTGAAAACTTGATCTTATCCCCCCTGTTCTGGTCGGGATCATAAGGATCTGGGGTAGACTGCTCACCCGGAGGATCTAGCTTGTGGCAGATGGCTAAATTGGTATATCCTGCTGCGGCCAGAGGGTTGGGATTAGGATGGGGGTTATCAGTGGTATGACACAAGATCGAGTGAGAGGGTGGTGATTGATGGAAGGGGATGGACGGTGTTGGAAATGATCCGTGGTCGGCCGAGTACTTTAAGCGGTGGGCAGAATAAAGTGTTTGCAGGCCGCTTGATGGGTAGAGATAGTGCGGACAGAACTTTACTGAGGGTGAAAACAAGAGAGAGATTCAAGGTCAAAATGAGAGTCGCGTTAGGAGAAGTTTCGTTGGTTTTTGTTTACGGTGTAGAAAGAACCTGTTGAGTACCGGTAGCGAGAAGAGAAGAGAAGCGAAACGAAACAGAGCGCAAAGAAGACAAGTGGGCCCCATAGCCGATGGCAACCATCCACCACGTCGCTTACAACCACAGTCATTGAAATTGCACCTCCGTGTGATCAGTCACATTCTGGTTTTTGACCAATCGAGATCCTTGGACCCCTCTTCACAATGGCTTCAAGGCTTTAGTTTAAGAGCATCCTACTCTTACTCTAATGTCATCGGTGGAAGATATATTTATCTATTCCATCGATTATTTTTGCTCCCTCGTCTTCCATTAACTACACGGTATCTGTTAATTATGGTTAAGCGAGGTTCTACTACATTTTCGGCAATGAAAGTTGCAAAGGCGGGTTTGGTTGCATCGGCAGCCTTACAAAAGATCATGAACCTGGAGAAAGAAGTATCGAAGTTGCGACATCATGTTTCTGTCTTATCGAAGAGGAATCATGTGTCGCGGAAAAGGGGAAGAAAGAGGTAGAGGTGGATGTTTCTGAGGCGGCTTCGCCCGAGAGGGTTGAGGAGCCTGAGCCCCGTGTGATGGCTGAGCCCTTGAAAAGGATGAGTGGTGTTATAGTGGCGGAGGATGAGGAGGATGTTTGGGTGCCGCCTGTGGCGAAGCCAGAGGTGGCTGAGTCAAGAGTGGCGGTGGTGGTGGATGATATGGGAGGACCTTTGGCAGTCGGTTTTCCCGTGTTGCAGGGTAAGAGGAGAAGGGTGGATAATTCGAGTGAGGAGGGCGGGAGTGAGGTTGGTGACGGGGTTGTGGAGAGTGTTGTCCCTTTGGGACCAAGAGAAGGGGCTCCGACAGGACCCAGGTTGGAGCGGTTTGGGGGAAGGGGCAGAGGAAGTAGCATGCCGGCGGACTTGTTTGTCCGGAGGGTAGTGTTCGTTACGGGGCGGGGCGGGGCGGGTTTTCACTCGCCAGACCCCGCCCTTACACGGGGCCGGGGGGGTATGTTTCGGGTAATCTCCACCCCGCCCCCATCCGGGGCCCACCCGCACTCATTCCCTGAACGGGGCCCCGTTTGTTACCACCTATTTTTAACGGGGACCCGTCTGGGGTATGGGTGGGGCGGGGGCCTGAGCGGAGACAGGGGCAGGGAATGCCGAAAAAGACACCCCGCCCCAGGCCATTGAGTGGGGCGGGGCGGGGAAAAGGGCCGGGGGCCCGCGTTTTTCGGGGCCCCGTCCGCCCCGTAACGAACTCTACCGGAGGGCTTACAGGTTTGTTGATAGGTCATTGATAGGGGAGTGCAATGGGATGATAGGGGATTCCTATCGTACCAGAGGGAATTTTGCCCATGCGCAGTTTGGTGACTGAAGGGGCGGATATGTGGGGAGGGGGTATAGGTCGAGTTGTTGAGGGTTGACCGGGGTCAAGAGGGTCTTAGGATTCGCAGAGGGCGGAGACCGTGGGCGCTAAAGACTCACATGAATAGGCTCGGGGCTTGCATGTGGCTTGACGGGAGGCATAGAGGTAGTTTGATAATGGTTGGTGACGATGATGGAGAGATCGGAGTGCAACATGGAAAGTTATCCTTTGTATAGCAGATGTAGTGCCCATGACTGTCGAAAGGAATGGGTCATGCTTTAGAGTAGCTTAAGTACCCAAAATGGAAAATGTTTTAAAAAAAATAAAAATAAAAAAAGCCGATGGCAACCAAGTCAACCATATGACTAAGCTTCGGCGAACAGCCAAGATATCCAACAGACGGATCTGAGGGAGGTTGGGCATGGCATAGTAAAGGGTGGGTGAGTGATGTGTGGTGCATATGTTTGGCGACTTGCATGTCATAGCATCTGTTCTACCCTGACGGCTGGGACATTCACTCGGCCAAGAGGATAGCTACTGTACATCGTACTTGGTCAAGTGAGCGCCCCTCCCTCCAGGTGGCTCATGTATATGTATGATACTAAGTAGGATATGTTGTAGTGTCTTAAGAACCGGAACGATTGAACCTCACACCAAGACATCTTGAATCCCCATCATTGGATAAACGAGACTATTGCCCCCCCCCCCCCAAAAAAAAAAAAAAGCTTGCTTTCGGTCCTCCGCTGAGACGAATAAAAAGAAAAGTATAACGGACTTATCGGGACAGGCTACTCTAATGCCCCAGCATAGGGCTCAATTGTCCCGGTCCTTACTATGTATAATAACCAACCAGCCAAATAAGAATCTGACAGGCAGCGACTTTGTGGTACGCAGGGGTAGCATGCGGAAGAATGAGCAGTTCGGTTGCTAAATCTCCAACCGCTCATTAGCAGTCTAGTGTTTGGGTGGCTGGGCCTCGCAATCCAGTGCATTCCATGCACTCGATGGATAGGCCGGATGTCTTTTCACTGATTGACCTCAATGCAGAACCGCAAAGCAGATCGGGTGGCTTTCGGTCTATTCAATTAGTGGGATATCCTAGTGGCACACACTGGCCTCTTCCTCCTCCTCGAGTACCTGTTGATATCTCCCCTTGGCCACAGAATTATTGGGAAACTTGAGTGGGGACTTCTCTTTCCTCTGTTGCCTGCTCTGGGGAAGGGGGAACGGTGAGGTTAAGCTTTCTATAATAAATTGTAATACTTATCATGTGGGATGGTGGAGCATATGGAATTCCCACCTTCCTTCTCACGTAACTCTATGATGTGGCAAAGCGAATTTTTCGCAAAAATAATAATAAGAAACATCTGATATTCCCTAGCTTTCTCAGGGGTAGTCGCTGGGCCGCCCCCGGATTAGGAAGGCGGGGATCTGCATCCCTCATCCTTCCGTAGGATACAAGAAAGTATGATTTGAGTATTCTAAGAGAGTGATATTTCCCCTGGAACCTGTCTCGAGAAGATGAAAAACTAGCTTCAAACCTACCACCTCTCAATAGCACTAAGATAGACGAGCAGAATGCTTTCTGGCACTCATGGCTAGTTACACACAGCCTGCGAGGGTAGTGGGAAACTGAACAAGGGTGCAGAACAATGTGTGCCGGTAGATCGGAACTAGGTACTCGGGTAGTGGGGCCGTGTGCGGTGTAGTCCGGAATTCCCTACTTTGGCAAAAGGGGCGAAAGAACTAGAACAATGCGCTCGAGTGAGAGAGAGTTGCCCAAAGGCCGGAGGATGATCGGTTTGAATCCCGTGTCCGGGGGGTGGGTATTATAACGGATGCTCCCGGGTGGCATTCGGAATACTTTTTTCTATACTCTGCCAGCTGTGTCACCATACTAAGAGATGGTTATTGGGAGGGATTGTATTCTTCTGTCCTCGCCTAGAATTAGCTAGGCATTGTGGTTGGACGTTTTTTAAAAAAAATTGATGCTGTTCCATTGGTATAATATAATATCTTTGGTGATTTTTGTAGGTATTACAATAAACCCAAATAAATAAATATAAATAAAAAGGTATGATATTCGTGTATGATCCTCTGTAAATTTGAGTTTTAGGACTCAATACCGTAGCCCATAATTACAGGAAATTGTTGTCACAGATCTATGGAGAGGACTAGGGGTGAGCATCTTGCGAAGAAATGTACTGTACCCCTTCTGGAAGCCATGCTAGGTATGATACTGCAGTTTCCCTTCCTTTCCTACCAAAACCCTTAATAGCTATCACTGTCTTTCTATATATTTTGTCCGGTGAGTAGTATCTAATACGAAAGGTGCGGTTTGTGCTGTCTTTGATGTATTGTTGTACCGGTATTGTTGTTATGAGTGCTCCTCGCATTGGCTATCTTCACAATCCGGGTCAAGGTCAGCCGAGGCGGCGAGCCAAATCGGCTAATTTGAGTCGGAATCACGAGTAAATAGTCGGGCGTCGGGGTCTAACTTGGCCCGTTTGTTTTGGAGCAAGCTATGAACGTTGATTGTCTCCTGCTGCATCCGATAAGCCCAGGGTGGTAGAGTGGGGATTGGTGGAAAACAGGGAAAAGGCAAGGGGTGCTAACCGTTGTTGGTGGGGAGGTGGAGCAATGTGCTCGTACAGTACAGGAGTTGCTGTCTTGAGGTGCCGTATGGCTAAACTTGGCACGAGGCGAACAGGGGTATTTATAGGCAAAAAGTGAATTCGTCCAAGTATTTGTACCAGTAGGGAAGTAGGAGCATACTCGAGTACTTGTCCCCGGGGGTTGATAAAAGTCGGGCGCACCACTATTACATTTGTATGGCAACTAAACCGGATTAGGAAGTTTGAGTGATATCTGGTGAGGATTTTTTGGCGTCGGCAAGAAGTCGGGCGCGTTCCAAACGGAGAACTGGCTAGTGTTACACCCGAGCACTTGTAGTTGTACTTGTATCGTACTCGTACTCAGTAAATGATCCTTGTTTGCCCCCCCGGTGCAGTCCGAGACCACGAGCACCAGATTGCAGTATCATACCCGGCAATTCAAAAAGTGTCCCGGGACACCTTGGCGCCAAGGCACCCGGATAACTTCATACATTTCCATGCATGGCGTCTGTCAATCAAAACCTACCCCCCCACCCGAAGTTCTTGGGCATACCATACTGAAATGCCAGCGTTCGAGAAAAAATTTAAGCACAATTTATCTGGTAATTCTGCAGGGGGGCCCACCTCAGGCTCCTTAGAGACCCCCATGTTATGTTTACTTTAATAGTGTGTTCGAAGTCAATCACTTGGAACTATCTTGCGGTGACTGTTTGATCGAGATGCGCGACATCCTCAATTCCGACCTCAATCACGGCGAGGACCTCCTAGATGACCTTAGATGAAGGGGAAAACCAGAGATCCGTCTGATTTACTATTCGGATAATTTCGGTAGAGGAGATGGATCACTCCTCAGGAGGGGTTTTCGTTGTCTATGGCAAACTGGGACATCTGGCTACTAAATTTATCTCTCTTGTTGTGGGTTGGGCGGATCCTAGTCCGTTCGTCTACTATTTTGCGCCGGGATAGTAGAACTGAAGCATGAGTACGATACAATAATCTCCCTTACTTCTCTTATTGAACTGGAGTACTAGTAAGTTGGCCGTGCTCTGCCGCCTATGGTGCGAGGACAATGCTAAGACTTCCCCCAAGCTAATAACACTGGGCGTTCCATTGTTGAAAAAAAATGCCTTGTCCAACCTTACGACGTCACTGCGGGCAAAAACCGTGACCGTGCTAGGGGTAGGTTTCAACCGCGAGGGTAGTATCCCCTGCCACTGACCCCCCCTTCCCCCTCCTCTCAGTTACCCTCCTCCCCCTCCTGTACTAGCACACCTCATCGCAGCCGACTCCCCTCCATCTACCGTGCCACCACCCTCAAAAAGGGAGGTGCAAAAGTACCTGTTTGATCTTGCCCATGCATGGAACTGCTTCATATGTGCTATACCGTATTTACTCGTGAAATCCACCATCTGGGATCGGATTCGGATCCCCCCGATCAGAGACACAGCACCCCAAGAAAGAATAGTGTTATCCAGACGGAGTATAGCTTTGGGTGGCTGAGCTCGCTGAATCTCATTTACTGGTATTCGTCAGTGAATCGTCACGTCGCTAACCTACTTTCTCTGCCTATTGCGGTTTAGACCGCGATTCCTGTTCAGATCCCCGATGGTGGATTTAACGAGTAAATACGGTACTCGAGTACCGGTACTCATCCAAAGAATAATCTTCATGTATCAAGAGCCTAATTTGCGGAGTTCCTGTTTTTATAGGCACATAAATCACTAGAGTAGAGTTATCGAGTCGTCGGTACTCGAGTAGTCGAGTAGTATGAAATTATGTGCCGGAGAAAGCGCTGTTCTCCTGGATGGATCATGTATGCCTAAACTAGGCTAGAGTACGAGTCGGGGAGGCTATCTAAGTATTCCCGGTGTGCTCGAATAGGGTTAGGAAAACCTCAAGTCCGAGGAGGGTATTGTGTGGCATGAGGGCGGCGGTTGAATATTGCGTATGCCACATGGCTAGGGTATGGCAGCGGTGGGCGGGGGGGGAGGGCAACATTTATGGTTGACTGGTATATTGTTTCCTTGGCGCTCCTATTGGTATGATAATACAATAACTTACCGTAAGAACTCGAATAATTGGACTTCACGCTAGGGCGTTGGAGTTGCCTTTGCCGGTAAGGCCTGGCTCTTTTTTCTTTTTCTTTTGTCTTAAGCACGGGCTGGGGGGGTCAGTTTTTGCTGTGCGCTCGCCCCCCTATCCAAGAAAGGGAATTTCGGACGACTTAGCCTCAGATCCAATTATTCGAGTTCTTCCGATACTTGTTTTACAACTATGGATAGCCCGGAATGCTAGCCCCCTTATCACATTCCTGGAGTTAGGGCTCTCTATATAAGAGTGAGTGGTCCTCGCAAAACGCCAAACCCTAATCCATGGATTAGAACCTCGTTTCCCTATCATAGGTAACTAATTAACTTTACCTTCAAGTCTGCAGTTCAAGATGGCTATTTTTCACCATCTCCTGGGTTCATTGCTCCTGGCGCTGGGCGCTGCCAGAGATGTCCCGGCGTGGAAGCTATGTGTCTATGTGACATCATTGGTGAGTGGGAAGCTCTATTGTGGCTTTCCTACTTTTTCGACTTTCTTGGGAACTGATAGAGAGATATGGAACGAATAGTTTCCACTGTACGCTATTACTATGGGGATTTACAATACCTTCTTCCATCCCTTGAGGAATTTTCCGGGCCCGAAGAGGGCTGCTCTATCGAACGTTTGTCTGCCATGCCCCTGCCACCGTCATGGCCTCTTACTAATGCTAAGATTGAAATCTAGATATGGTACTCGTATGCATGGCTTAGTGGGAAATACCCGTGCATGATGCACGCTCTTCATGAGAAATATGGTATCTGATCCTTTCCTAGCTTCCCCGTTCCTCCTCCCTAACTCTTAGTGACCTCAGCTAACAACCCCCAACAGGCTCCGTCGTCCGGGTGGCCCCCAACCAATTATCCTTCAACACTAGCTCTAGCTGGAAAGACATCTACACCAATCATAACAATCGTCCGACCTTCCGCAAGACTGGCTTCTATGACGGGGACAAGATGGACCCCGAAACAAACATAGTCCGAGAGCCCGATCCCGTCAAGCATGGCCAGATTCGGGGCATGTTTGCTCATTCATTCTCGCCAAAGTCGCTTCTGGAGCAGGAGCCGATAGTGCAGGGGTATGTTGATTTATTCATCGAGCAGATTGGGAAGCATGGTGCTGGGAAGGACGGGTTGGAGATAGTTCGGTGGTTTAATTATTGCACTTTCGATGTTCGTGTTCACTTGACATTCATTTCTGCTACTCACGGTGATGGCGTGTAGTGGAGTTAACGGCGATGAGGTGGGCAGATTGTTGGGGATCTAGCGTTTGGAGAGGGGTTTGACGCTTTGAAAGAGGGTATAAGCGGCTCTCCCCCACCAATCCCTAGCTCCCGGGCTTCGTATTAATATCAAGTCCCCCCCTTCCTAGGAAAGCCTCACTTCTGGATCTCCATAATCCTTGACAGCGTCTACGCCGCCACCTTCATATATGTGACTACCCGTTTCCCCTGGCTGGCGAGGCTTCTCCCACTACTCATCCCAGCACATATGGTAGAACACCGTATCAGACACCTCAACTATGGCCGCGAAAAAGTCAAGCGGTACCCTACCCCCCCCTCTCCGTCCTGCTTAGTCAAAGACTAACGCACTCCTTAGCCGTATAAACTCCGATAACAAGCGCAAAGACTTCCTCACAAATATCCTAGATAACCATCGCGACGAAATTTCTGATGAAGCACTTAGCTCGAACTCTCAAATCTTCGTGTACCCCTCCCACACCCCTCCCTACCATTCCCTCTGTCCTCCGCTAATAAAAACCCAGTATTGGCGGCAGTGAAACTACGGCCACCACCCTTTCCGCCGCAACCTACTTCCTCCTCCGCAACCCACACACCTACCAACGCCTTGTCAGCGAGATAACCTCCTCCTTCACCTCCTATTCACAAATAACTTCCACAGCGGCCGGAAAGCTAGAATACCTCGGAGCAGTAATTACAGAGGTCCTCCGCGTCTATCCACCCCTCCCGGTCGGTATGCCAAGGGCCTCCCCCGGGGAAACTGTAGACGGATACTTTATTCCGAAGGGCGTGGTGGTCAGCACGAGTTCATGGGCTGCTGTGCACGATCCGAAGAATTTCCATGAGCCGTGGGCGTTCAAGCCAGAGAGGTGGCTGGATGGGGAGTGCAAGGAGAAAGATGTCAGGGAGGCAAGCCAGCCATTTTCGCTCGGACCGAGGGCCTGTCTTGGGAGGAAGTGAGTCTTTCTCTTTCCTGCGTGGCTCGGTGTGGCCGTTATGCGTGCTAACAGGTGATTTCTTGTGGGTATAGCTTAGCAATTATTGAATTGAGACTCATCATTTGCAAGATGTTGTACACCTATCATCTGGAGTTGCTGGATTCAAAGCTGGATTGGGTGAGGGATAGTACTGCATACCTCCTCTGGATTAAGCCAGGTTTGAGGGTTAGATTACATAGGAGGTAATTTTGTTTCCGGGAGGGGATTGAACGGGATGGAAGCGGTCTCAGCACCCTGATTTTTGGGATGCCTAGCAATTTAAATTGTCGTGTCCTCTTCGTCTTGCCGTAGATGTGCCCCACTTGATTTAGTTTGTGATTTTAAACTTGATATGCGTTTCTAAACGATACATATTCCTGTTTCGGACACATGTTTGATACCCTTGGCTCCTTATCCAATGTAATCACAAAATCCCACTCGGTACCGCAGCATCCCACTTAGCCTGTATACATACGGCACAACACCCCAGCCCTAGCTCCCATAAAATCCTGGACTCTAGCAGCCTTGGCAGCCTCTGGATTTATTTCGAAATTGGGAGTAACGTCACCGTAGACAGACCTTTTTATACCGTGAATGCACTCGGGTTGGGGCGAAAGCATTGGAAAAATATTTCCGCCGGTCCCAGACAGATCTCTACGGAGACAAGGGTTGTGTTTTCTGGTCTCTTTCGTCACTACCCTGATCAGCACAGATATATCTGAGTGACCAGGAGCGGGGTTAGCCTGGCATCGGTCCCGCCATACGCCTGGGACTTGTGCGGTTCTACCAAGATGCTAAGATCAGCAAGGGCCAGAAGCAAAGAAGGGCGGGACTGAAGCCAGGACACAAACCTGCAACCAAGGTATATACTTCAGTGTCCGAACCACCGACTATGAAGTGGCAACCTTCATGGATACGCATAGCTTCCCATGCAGGGCCTCGCTGGAGCACGCTCGGCATCCACCAGTAGTCCTGTTCAGCGGTGATGTCCACTTAGTGCTAGGGAGTAGTTCAGGCCGAAGCGGTATCTGGGCTTATACTTCTGTGGATGGTCCAGTCGGTGTATTGGCTAGGGACTCCCAGGAAGCTATGGAGACACCCCAAAGATGCAACGTAAATTCGGGGGGGGGGGGGGGGGGGGGGGGGGGGGGGGGGGGGGGGGGGGGGGGGGGGGGGGGGGGGGGGGGGGGGGGGGGGGGGGCGCGGGGGGGGGG
>Ga0307517_10003723_pt1 | contig 23700 bp, 37 predicted proteins | sample 23_EM_MG_FD_194515 | JGI IMG/M metagenome (GOLD analysis project Ga0307517, IMG submission 194515) | Populus trichocarpa ectomycorrhiza microbial communities from riparian zone in the Pacific Northwest, United States - 23_EM | ecosystem: Host-associated > Plants > Roots > Unclassified | place...
AAATTTGTGTTTGAGTACGTTACACGTACTACTATGTGTCTACAAAATTTTAAGGCAGGAGGCTGCTTACACGTCTCAAAAAACATGGATTACTGAAAATTTTGAATCTCCTTGGTCATGATAGTATATATCTTCTACGCTTGATAGAAGGGCAGCCTACGATTTGGGCGTACTACCCTACACACGAGTCCGAAGCACTGCATTGGAACCACCAACTCGCCCTTCTATTCCCTACTTATATCCATTTCTAAATCTGGAATTCGTTTTCTCAGTCTAGCACAGTACATATTATTATTATTCTACAACACGCATAATGTATATTCATCTCAGCGCCCCCAGTGGGTCCTGGTAACCTTCAGTCTTGCTTGGCATTGAATCGCGAGCCAACTTTTCTTCGCGTCTCAGGCTTGTCGAGGTGGGTGGTGGAGGTCGCGGCATTAAGGCCGCTGGCAGTGTTGACGTGGGAGTAGAAAAATTGGACCGGGTGTAGTTCCAAGGCGCACGTTCACTGGGTCTCAAAATGCTCGAGGGGGATGGTAAGGGAGGCGACCGAGGCTGTACCCGGTGGTGATTAGTCTGTTTTACGTGAGAATCGGCGACTGGCACCGGAGCTGGCGGGGCAACCACTGCAGATGCACTGGCTGCCTTCAAGTCGTCGCGTTCCTTCTGCGCTTTTGCTCTCCGACGCTCTTTCTCCTCGCCCCCAATTAGTCTGTCGTCATCCAAGGACATGATGTTCGTCATCAGCACGTCCCTGACATAGGAAAGTGATTCCAGAGCCTCCCGTTTTTGCAGCTTGACTCTTTGTACATCTTTCACCTCACTTTCATCCTGAAGCAGCGCATCGACGATCCACGCAAGCGACTCTCCTAACGTTTTATCTCTCGAGCTGTATTGGGAAATATCCCGTTCCATTTCAAATCTTGTCCTCGGCTCCCATGGCGGTCTTTCTTCAACTGGCCTTTCATCCGTTAGTTGGAACGATGAAAGTTGTTGATTTGGCGTCCTAACACCAAGTGTGGCGGCTAGTTCTGGTATATTGCGCTAGAGTAAAGCTTCAGCAAATGGACTTTGTTGTTAAGGTCAACGACCTACCCGAATCTCAGTGACTGCATTCATAAATGTTTTGTTAATTCCCAAACTTTCTCCTCGCTCCGCCAAACCGCGGGTGAACATCTCTGAAATCCCAACAGGAGAGGAGGCCTGCCTTGAATGGTTTCGAACAGTCGTCGGATCAATCTGAGATGCAGATGGCGGCCTTGGCCCACGCATGCGTTTGGTCGAAGATGCTAACATATTGATGGGTATATCCACGGGAATGTCCAGAAGGTTGCGGTTTTCCATCGCTATAGATGCACCTGTGGCGGGATTTGGGGACATTTGAAGAGCCAAAGCTTGACGAAGTAGAAGAATTGCGTGATGAGGTGCTCCTTCTAGCCTACCTGGAGTTGTTGGTGAAGGGTATCGGAGGAGTGCAGTCAGTTGGCCACTATAATCAGAGGAAATTACTGAAGGAGATGTGAGGAAATAGGTATATCAGACGATGATACGAAGACACACGCTCGTTGCGAATCCGAATAAGCATTGCGACGCAAACCCACTGCGCCAGGTGCAATGTGCTATCACAAGCAAAAAGACCATCCCATAACTTAAGGGCGTCAGGCATACTAAATTCACGGGTAAACAGCAGCCTTAGCCAACGGCTGCAGGAAAAGTAGGTCAATCTGCAAGTTACGCACCCGCGTAGAATGATATGCTGCTTACATCCCATAAATCTGTGGTTCTATTCCAGCCTTCTGCATATGTTCCCATAGAACAGGGTCGCATGCCTGCAGGAGAGTTGACTGAATGTGGTTACATGCTTCTACGATGGGAGCGACATAGGGTTGGATCCCATTTTGACCGTCCGGGATCACAGAATGGTTCGAAAAATGGGTAGTTAGATTTTTGGTCGTTGTCGACTCCAGGTCTTCTCGCCATTCGTACCATTGCGACACGCCATTCATCACGGAATTAAACAGTTCCCATGCGTCTGCTGTGATACAATTTGCTGAGCAAATTTCAACAAGATCTTGATAACTTTCGTCTTGAATCTCCTCTTCGGAAATCGCGTCGAAATGGACCGCGAAATACAAGGGTGCCAGTAACTCGTGCATGCCTGAACAGGCGTAGGCCAAAAGTGAGGTATATTACGGTTACAAGGACACACCTTGTCGATATCCGGTTGATGGGTTCATGGTAGAATACAAAAAGAGTATACTGGTTAGTTCTGTTTGAACATCACTTTCGCGAAAGAAAGGTATATCAGGGAATCTGGAGGGAGAGAGTCAGACCAACACATTACACAGTGGCTTTCTTACGTGCGCTCAACATCTTGAGATATCAACTTGCGCAATTCGACTCCAGCAAACCATTCATTCCAAGGGTTCTTAATAGAGAAGGATTTTGAGCAAAGTTATCAATCCCAAATGATAGTTGTAAGTGCCCACCTCATTATGCAAGCTAAGCGGATTAACAAGATCAAGATTGCTACCACCTTCCCCTAACCTAGGTGACTGTGTCGAGTTTGTTAAAGGAATATTCCAACCCCCATATTTCGCATCCGGTGGACGGGATTTCTCTTTAAGAAGTGCCGTGTACTTCTTTCTAGAACCTCGCAATGACTGAAGAAGAGTGGAAGGACGGGGAGGTAATGATGCTTGTAGAGGTTCCTCTTTCGCGAGAAAAAGCTTGAGCAGACGAAGTTAGCAGAAGAAACAGAAATGAGATTCTATGAAAGACCTTCCAAGCAATGCTCCTTCCAACGACGCCGATAGAAGTAGTAGATCCAGGGAAAAGCCTCTCTGCTATGACCGAATCCTTGCCCTTAGCGAGCGTGGCACCAGAAGAAAATAGACGATAATATAACTTTCTGATAGGGTCGCGTTAATCTTGTGGCAAGAAGGTAAACCAAGGCGTTGACTAACTGAAGCAATTCGACTCGACCCCGGCCGTTTTCCATCTTTTTGAATTATAGTTGAATCATGTAATGTAAAGTAAAATATCGTTGGAAGGAGTTCTCTGCTATAGATCGAGAAGTTGTTAGGGAGAAGGTGGTTTGTGAAATGTTAGATCAAGCGTTGTTTGGTGATCACTTGCACAAAAATCAATATACAAACATGCTGTACTATGTAAACTACATTGTCAGGGGAAAACACCTACCCTCCTTTTGAACATAATCGATTGCCCCGGTGACGGCGGCGTCATCGATATTGAAAGAATTCACGAATGAAAGAATTCTCGAGTTCAACTCCAAGACCGCTGTAACTGTAACGTAATTGTTGGGGAATAATGTCGTCAAAGGTGTATCCTCAGAGCTGAGCCGACCGCAGTCTCGACTGGACAATATGGACATTTCGAGCGTCTGGAAAATAAATCTCCAAAGTAAGTCAAGGTAAACGCACAATCGACGATTACTTGCCCTCCTGATTTATTGAGTTTTTGAAGACTATCTTTTGAGATAACATGCCCACAACTCATCATCATCGGCGGATTCAATTCAGTGGATTGCTCCTTCGACACCAGACAAGCAAATATTGAATGATACCGATTGTCTGATGACAGAGGGATTTCGATCTACGAAAATAAATTAATCCGCCAGATGAAAAGGGAATCCGAAAACAGAGAAACGTACCGGTAACTCGTCCAACTGGCTCCATTCTCCCTTCCTGTCACCCATTACCTTGCGGCCCTTCTCTATCCTTGCCAATGCCCCACCACCACCAATATCTCCGACCACTCGGAGTGGCACTTGTCGGCTCATTCCAAGACTAGCACAGTATTCCTTAGCAAACAAAGGTTCTAGGTCGAAATGAAGGGTTGGCAAAGCCAAGTCCCTGTACACAGAATTTTGGAGTTTAGGTAAGGGAAGATAAGCGACGCATGCCAAAAGTCTCCGAAATTCTTGTTCGTGCTCTTTGTAAAAGGGACGAAGGTTTTCATTTGCATAAGATATGGCAGTGAGGGGATCCGGGGGATGCGACGACAGAAGCAATCGAATGTACTGGGACCGGTGCAGGTAAAATTCTAAAGGCGAGTTACGAGATTGCAGGAATGTTTGGTGGCTTCGCGTCCATCTGAGATGGACATTGAGCGCACTGGTATGTATGGGAAAGATTTTATGAATCAAACCTGAGTGCTGGAGAGATATCTTGATTTCTCAAAGCCTTGAGAATCTGGTGAAGATCAACAAATTGGTTGCGGAGGTCATCTGATATCTTGATTCTTGATTCCTATGCATTGTTATTGCTTGAGGACATGTAGAAGAGCCAAGGCGTGCTCTACCTTGAGAAATATTTCGGCGACATCGAATTGCCCAGTCCTCAGTAGATGCAAGGCAATGGTCCGTTCTAATGCCGTCACAGACGATGCAGATGAAAAGAGTTCAGAATAAGATGGTAAAGGTATCGGAAATTTCTGGGGAAAGAGTCATTGGAAACATCAAGTTGTGTAAATTACTTGCCTGACCTTGTCTAGTGCCTTTCCAAGACGAGACAACACGGAATACACTTCTTTCTGACGTTCATCGACCTCCTTCTTCTTGGATTCAATCAACTGGGACAGCTGTTTAAGGCGTTCCTCTGTACAGTTTCCGGCCAAGAAATCATCCTTTGCCTCTTGGAGTGAGTGGAGAAGAGAGTCTAGAGAGTGACCAAAGGAGAGGCCTTTGCCATTCGCGGCGGTCAGCCTCTCGAGTTTGGTTAGTTCCTTCAGCAGCGGATCCATAATGATGGAAAGCTTAACGAATTTAACAAGCCCCAGGAAAGATGTGCTGACAAAGACAATCACGTCCCTCGCGGCCCGATAATCCCCTAACAAATTTTGCAACCTCCTACGCGTAACGCTTTCTTTCCAAATGGCCAGATTTATCCTCGGCGACGAACTCGGAAATATCAAAACCCTTCGTTGCTCTCCTGATTCCAATGATTCAAAAATAACTGTTTCAACCATCCATCACCACGAACCCTCAGAAGGCGTAAATCGGGGTGTTCAACAAATAGCTTCATCACTAGGCAATGAGAATACCGCTGTCGTATGTCCATTATATCTTAAATTCAATCATGGGGAACCCTAAATCTTGTACCCTAAGTAAAGTTCTCTGCAGCATTTGCTGACGGAGCCTGCTCAATATTTTCCCTGGAAAAAGACGACGATATGAAAACGCTTTGCGAGTGGAAGGAGCCTCGTATTGTTGGGAGTAAATTTATTGGCATCTCGCTCACAGCAAAGTTCGCTTGCTTCTCTTATTCGCAATCGTTACTACTCACGACGTTACAGTGCTGCTTTCACTTGCACCTCCAGCGGAATTCTTCGCAGAAATTTTCTCAATCTTGGAGATAGTGCTATCAAAATTGATTCCACAGATTGTGCGAGCCTCCCAAGTCGGTTATATGACTGGAAAATCTCTGCAAACTCGGAAACATTCGCTTATGGTGGCGACGAAGTTGATCTTTCTGTTTGGAACACGGAGCTTGCATTTAAGTCTCATCCAACCGAGCCCTCTCAACCGTCCGGATCGACTAAGAAGCGGAAGAGAAACGACGACCTATTCCCAGCCGAAATCTGGCGAGCTCGAAATGTCAGAAATTTATTTAATTGTCCAACTTGAAATAACAACGCCCCCTTTTAGGTCCCCAATGATAACCTCGGCCTGCGTCAACCAATTCGGATTACAGCAGTCACATATATCTCACCGAGTTCCGCTGGTCACCACCTTGTAACAGGGACCCAACTTGGCGACATGCGACGCTATGATACCAGAGCTGGCCGGAGACCCGTTTCTAATTGGATTGGTTTGGGGAAAATGGGAGGAATTACGTTGATCGAGAAAGGAACGTCAGAGAAGTTCGTGTTGATCAACTTTGCTGCACAATGGCCTCTGATCCTTTGAATCGTATAGTGAACTCTTCATGAGTGACAATGGTTCCAACTTATTTTCCATAGATCTGCGTACTGGAGGAATTTTATGTGGATATAAAGGCATGTGCCCCTTTGTTCCCTTTTACGAGTCATACAAACTAACTTTTCAATCCTAGGAATATCCGGTGCTATAACATCCATTGCTCCTTCTCCAAGTGGAATGGTTTCCACTGCTCTCGATAGATATGCCAGAGTTCACAGCGTCTTTCCTCCTCCTGAACGAGCAGGCAGTCATCAAGAACAAAAAGGCAAAGTCCTTGAAAAAACATATCTGAATTCGGTTCCAACTATCGTGGTATGGGATCAATGTCTAAGCAATGGACCATCCTCATCGCCCCACGAACAAGATGACGAAGTGTGGAATAATATGGAGCATGTTAGTTAGGCCGCTTTGAAATTCGGTTATGAGTATTAAGGGTGAGGAACTCATGAGCGTTAGAAGGAGATGCTTCGCCGTCGGTACATTTAAAATTACAGGCAACCACCAATACGAGACCTTTCGCACAAGCGGCCTTGTTATCGCGCAGGATCGTATGCAAATGCGGGGGAATTGGGATCTCTCCGACCCAAACACCGCTTGAGCGCCCGGTACAGATGGTTGGCTTTCAACAAACATTTGCTACGATCTACACGCAGTCAGCCCTTCTGATCAAAGTTTGAGAGCCTTTGCGAAAGAGCCCAAACCTTGGCCAATCCATCCATTAACTTAAGCCCATGAGTAATATTGGGCACCAACATATTTGTATACATGAACTTGACATGAACTCCCTGTTACTAAGATGTTTCGGCTAATTAAATTTTCTCTGATTAATGTATTTCTTACACCGTTGTCCTATCAACTATCTACTTATGAGCAATTTCGCTCTTCCAGGTATGCGCCTTCTCAAAGCCATTCTTTCCAGTTTGATCTGTGGTATCCATGGTCAGTCAAATCGCACAACAAAGGCCGGGTGAAAACTCGCAATCGATCAAGGTTTTCTGGATCTCCTCTCTTGAAGTCATGACGAAAGGACCGTATTGATAAACGGTCTGCTCCAGTGGCTCGCCAGCAATCTATAATTCTCTCAGCAGCGTGGAAAAAAAACCAAGGGGAGTAATTACCAAGACTAATTCCGTGTTTTCGGAACCAGAGAGTGTGACTCCCGTTTGTTCTGGATCCGCCGAAAGAATGGCAGTATGGAATGCAGGAATAGCTGCCGTGTCCGAACCAACCCTTACTGATCCTTTCCAAGCTGAGCAGAGCGATGCGTCCTTGAATAATTCCTTTTAAATAGAAGATACTGAAATACTTACAATATAAAAACGCAGTCCATCCACTTGCTGTCCAAAAAATATCAACATGAGTAATTGCCGGATATAACATGTACAGTGCGCTCACGCAGGTCTTGGAAGAATTCCCCTTCCCCATTGAAGCTGATGTGGAAGAACCAGCATCCACCAAGTGGCCTGACGGGTGATTCAACGCCGTGACTCTTTCCGCTGATAACTTTGATTCTTGTGGGTCCATCAGGACCCTGTGGGTATGCAGCGGGTATTCTTCGAAGAATTCAGTGAAACTGGTAGGGAATAGGATTCGAATAACTCACTGGTCAGGGGAGAGCTCCTGGTAGCTCGGATCCTGGCAAGAATTTGACATGAAATGGGATTGATTCATTGAATCAGGCTGGAACGACGTACCGCCATCTTAAACTGGGGTCCATGCGATCAGTACACTGGATTACAACCACAATCATGTATAGATTGGCGAACCTGTTTCGGCAAATCTACCCATAGCTGAAGACCACGGGGATCAGGAGAACCTTTTGCGTGAACAGGCATTTCTGCATGAATTATACCCTTTCCAGCACACATCCACTGAACTCCCCCAGCAACTGTGAATAGTTTCATTGGTGAAAATTCCGACACCTCCAGGAAAACTGACCTATGGTTCCTTTGTGGCCAGCAGAGTCTTCATGTTTGCTCGACCTATGTGTTTCATTGCGTTAAGTCCATTTAGAGCTCCAGCCTTTAGTTGAAGTCATACCCTTCAAGCATGTAGGTTACGGTTGCTTGTCCCCGATGAGGGTGGTCTGGGAAACCCTTATGGATAAAACGTTATGGTCAGAAAGTAGGTAAATAGGTGGTGGACCGTGACTCGGATACATACTGCACCCTCACTGACGTGAAAATGATCGAGGAGGAGGAACGGTGTAAGGTTGCGTAAGGTCATAGAACCAATACTACGCCTGACCAAAGCTCCTGCGCCCTACACGATACACGATAAGGGTCAACGCCAGGACATATTTCTCGGTGTATTTGTGGCCGTACCTCTGGTGTTTCTACGGCGAGCACCTTCTTCGTAACAGTACGGGAAAGTGTTGCAAACGGCATTGCCTATTATCGTGGATGGGTTGACAAGGTTCAATGGGATGTATCTAGGAATTTATCAAGAATTTATACCAACCTGTACTTATATCAAGTGGATGAGCGCATTTCGCTTACGTCAAGTGTCTAGTGTAAACACGTATCTTGGAACTTGCTTACCAGTTGGCTCTACATAAGCTTCCTCATTTTTCAAAAGGGACAATGAAGCAGCAAATTATAAATTAAGATTGTCTTTACAGCGAATCCCAGAACTTTCTAAGCTTGCTTTGAGGTCCCTTTTCTGATTCATCAGCAAGAAATCTTTTTTCTTCTTCGTCTATGGCGCGAAGACCCGTAACAAGATCAACTTTATCAGCGGGGATGACCCTTGTTTTATAAACAAGTTTATATCCCGCCCACAACAGGAAAAATATTGGGATAGCAATGTAGCTCCTGTTGTATACGTGAACTTGAATGTCAAGAGGATGCAGTTGTGAAATACCCGCTTACGTCACAAAGTTATCTGGCGTCCATGGGATAAACGTATCGAAACCTTTAAATATAGTAATTATGATGGTGGATCCAAGTGCAAACCAACTTCCCCATGGTTGGAAGGGTGCTTTGTAGGGCAGATCATCACGAGACATGCCGTGGGCTTTGAGTGCCTTCATGAAAGAGCTAGAATTAGGTCAAAATCGATGCCTGTTGAGAGAGAGAAAGTCACTCTTACATATGCGAGTATAAAATACAAATCCAAGTCAGGGCCCCAAAAGTTGACACTAGGTTAACAAACCATCCGAAAACTGCATGTTCTAGGTTTGAATAGATAATGCAATTGGAAAGGACCGCTACTTACCTTTTGCGCTCGACGAACTCACGTTGAGGAAGACCAACCCACAAAATGCCGTGCATAGGAACAAGGCGGGATACGGAACACCCATTCGATTTACCCTCCTAAATATCGCAGGCGCCTTTCCTTCAAGGGCCAGGCCATAGAGGGTTCTCGACCCGATATACAAATCTGAATTGGCCGCACTCATTACGAAAATCAAAATCGCAGAATTAATGACGTGATTAAGAGCTTTGATGCCGACCTAGAGGATAATGGGTATTGTCAAAAAATCAAGAAGAGAAAAACTCACAAGCGTTGTAGCAACAACAAAGGGACTGGCCGCCGCCCCTGTTTTCGACTTCGTGGCAACGAAAAGAGAATCATTGGTGCTTGGGACAATCAAACCAATGACGAAGACACCGCCGATGTAGAAAATAACAATACGCCAAAATGTCCTTCGAATGGCAGCTGGGATGTTTTTGCGGGGGTTTTCAGCCTGAAAACAAGTTGGTCTGCAAAACTAGTCTTGAAAACATTTTTTCTAACCTCTCCGACAGTAACCTGGGTGACGACAATAAGTCAGCAAAACAAAAAGGTCCACGCCCTGCGCACGCACTCCGATCAATTCAGTGCCGATATATGCAAAAAGCGCATTGGTGAGGGTAGCCCAAAATCCGAGGAAAATTGACAAGCTCTCGTTCTTGACTTGATCTAGAAGGTACTTTCCCATAGGACCATCTGGTGCTCGCCAATAGCGAAATCCGATACGATCATGTTTGGGATTCCCACCTAAAACGTATGAGAAAGGTTTCTCATATAAAGAAACATCCGCTAACCAAGGTCAATGATGATGCCCATAAGCAAGAGGCCAACCAGGGCTACGACTGAACAGTACATTGAAATTAAAAACCGGGATCTGAACATTGGACGATTGAAGCGTGACACACTTTTAATGCTCGAAAACCAGAACTCGAGTTCTCCAAATACACGGACACCTAGTAGGTTGACGAAGAAAACTACGTTGTGTAATGCGTACCATTTAACGACTGAGAACCTATAAGTTTGTGAAACTCACTGAAGGAAATGAATATCACTGTGGCAGATATCAGAAGAAATCCGGAATGATAACAAGGGCCTTACTTACCCATCCAGATTGCAATATGGACGGAGCGTGTCCAGTACTGAACGACAAGACCAGCAGCATTGATGTTATTGGGCGTGACGATTAGCTGAAGGTGCAGACATTAGCTCAATTGAAAAGCAAAAGCGGGTAGTCCATACATATTTCAGAAGGTAGTTCCATCCGAGGGCAAATCCGAGGGCTGGGTCAACAAATCGTGTTGCATAGCCAGCAAATCCTTTCTTGTGGGGCAAGAAGGCGGCCATCTCCCCAAGCGAGATCATGACGAGGTAGCAAACAAATCCAACAAAAGAATACCCCAGAAAGAGTCCTTTTTTCAATTTAAATCGTGAAGCAGTCATTTCCAACACAGAACGCACCAAGAGGTCCACCCCGTCTGAGAGCCGTTCCGGAGCCAATGATCAACCCAGTCCCGACAGCTCCGCCCAGCTTGACATAGTTGTGAGTAACTGGATGGCGCTGAAAGAAATACACTCACAGCGATCATGGAAATTTGCCTTGCCTTAAGGCCACGATGCAGACTCTCCTCTTCGCGCGGTTCATTGAGAGCCTCGTCGTAGTAGTCCTGGTTAATGGAACTGGTGGATTTTTCCTGGTCAACATGGTTAACCTTCTCAAGCACCTTTTCGTTGGGCTCCATGTCTGAGAGAGGGAGAGTTGGATCTAGCCGAAGAAGTGGGAATGGAAGAAAAGAAGCATGGATCACGTATATAAGGAAACGACCCTCGCAAGCGAATATCGCACTTTGGGCAGTACCAAGGCAGTGTCGTATCGAACCGGAGGGAGCCGTAAAGGCGGGAAAGACATTGTGGTATCAAAACAACTGGGGCATGGTCCAGTTAATGCACAAGAAGGCGAGTTATCCACATGGGACAGAGATAGATGTCAGCGAAGGATACGGATCTGACTGGAAGCACGGTGAGATGAACCCATGTGCATGCCAAGAGTAAGCCAAGAGCAGCGCATTTCTCTTACGTAATCTCAGTGCCGTGTTGTAAGGATTGCACTGGCGGCCTTTCGTCAAACCAGTCCACAAAACTCCTAGGGATCTGTCGATATGTTTCAAACCGAACTGCATACACTGAAAACCCTTTGACAGTGGAGCCTCAGGTAGCCTCAGGTGTCACGAAGCTTACAGGTTTCCCAGGAAAAAAGTATGCAAACCATTGGCATTTGATAAACATCCCTGCAAGTATATGTGCTTCTTATTTATCTATCGGGGATACCAATCACAGAAGCTAGATTCACCGGATAGCATGTACATACGTTTCTACATCGAGACTCGGAAGAGATGGATGAAAGGGAGAAATACTATTCATTACTTAACTTGGTTGTGAACGCGTCCAGGTCTCGAAAAGCAGTTTTGCGGCCTTCGCGAGCTTTTCCTCCCCCTCTACGTCCTCTGAGTCCTCTGCAACTTGCTCGACCACAGGCAAAACGACATCCTTAACCCGTGCCAAATGTGCCGACGAATGTCGTTGAAGTTGGAGGAAGAATGTGCATATGTTCACCCTGACTTCCAGAGGGAAATTGACAGGATTGTCAACATTGCGTAAAGCAAAGACAAGCATGTCGAGTGCATGGCGTGGTACCAATAGCCCATCGTTCCTCGACGAAGGCGTCGGAAGAGAAGAGCTACCCTCACTGTTAGCAGACAGAGGTTCTTCAGTCGCCAGACTACCGTTGAGCGTGGTAGTAAGGGCCTCGATAACAAGTGGGCCTAGATAAGGAGCCTTAGCATTCGAAAAATTTAAATGTTAATGCGCATAGATTATTCGTACCTCCCAACTTGTGCGTCGACAACAGGCTGATGGCAACTATTCCTTCGTTCACTAGTATTGGGTATCTGTTACTCCGTGCGATAAGCGCTGTGAGGGTTGTTGCGCATTCTGGGGTAAGGAGGATTGAAATGCACTGGTCCTTCTTCTTCTGCCTCTCGTCAGAGGGACCAAGTATGCGTTCACTGAACCACAGCGATTTTACCAAGTTCACAAGCACACGAGAACCTTCGCTTTTAATGGAAATAGAGTCTGAGCGTTTAATGAGAGCAAGGATTTGAGACAATCCCGTCGGAGTGTTGTCGTCTTTCGGAAGGACAAGAGCAAATGTGTGGTCAACTAGACTCCAGAATTTAGTGGATATTTCACAATGAAATTTGATAAAAAGAGCATACGATTGCCATTGCACATATGCTTGCAGACTCCGATAGCACTAAGCTGAATGACGTCTGCCATGGCATCACCCTTCTCATCCAATATGCCGCTTGCGGCGATTCTTTCAATGATTCTGACTTCGGCTAGAACTTTCGGGATAATAGGAGAGAGCTTGGCAAATTGGGATAGATGCTTGAGTAGCCCCAGAATTCCGTGCTTCAGTTTAATGTCTGTCGATTGAGAAATGAAGTGTGGCGAAGAAAGAATAGGTGCCAGAGAATAGGGCGGAGAGAGCAAAGTCGTTGCAACGTTTGCTGGATGTTAAAAGGTCAGGGTACTACTCTCGAAAAAAAGAGAAAGTCGAAAAACCTTTTCTGGCGAGGTTTCCAAGAGAAAGACTAGCACAGATGGCCAAATCGTCTCTGTCCAGGCCGGTCTTATCCCCGGCATCCAACTTTGCGGCATACTCTTTTATCCAATTTACTAGTCTCTCAACGATTAGACCAGCTGGATGTTTGGGGTCGCTTTCATTCCACAGAATGTCCTCGTTCTTCTCCTCCCCAAAGACCTCAACCACCGACTTGATTAAGGCTGCTTTACAGTTGTCGAAAGCTTTCTCTTTGTTCTTTATATCCACTTCGTCGAAAATAGGCCTCCTCCACAAGGGGGAATAAGATCCATATTCTATGAAATTCAAAATTGCGGCGAGACAGGACATAGGCTCGTCTGCAGATGGGTAACATGTCGCCCGCCCTAGTTCTAGACGGAAGTCTTCCACGTCGAGAGAGAGAGATTCGATAAGAGTGCAGGATTCTTCCAAGAACTCAAAGTCGGTCTGTACGAGGTTGTCCAGCATGTAAGGATCGGAATCGACCAGGGGTGACATTTCTGAGTGATGGGGTGGACAGAATTTCAGCAAAGGAGCGGTAATCCACGGGAGGATATCTGAATTGATTATTTGTAAACCTGAAACAGCAATTTTTATATACAGATGATAAGAACAAGTGGGAGAGAACCTACTTTCATCCTGGACATCTTTGAGCGCAGACACCGTCCTCCAAGCCCAATTAGAGATGCCATATCTCAGGGTCCATTCTTCGGTAAAGCCCTCCTCAGAGCAATTGTTCTGGTATGAAGTCCAGGAAGTGGGTGGATATATTGTAGAAGACAGTTTGATGATGGTAAGGGTAGCTTCCAATGAGATGAGGCGAAATTTGACAGGATCTGAAGCAATCAATAAAGGGTAATTCAGGACGGAACAGAGCAGATGGATACCGTTCCGTTACTCACCGAAACCAATGCTCGCGTTCAAAAGCACACCGATTGAGGTCCGCACGATCTTGAGGTGGGGAATAGATAGCGGCAGGGGCCTTAGATCTGGAGGCGAGGGAATGGTTTCCGCATAGCCTTCAAGAAGGGTCATCACAGCTTGAGGAAACCCCACTTCGAGAAGAGCTGCTCTATTCTCATCTTTTCGGTCCAAATCAGCGTTTGAGTGCTGGATAGAAAACAACACTAACCGTGATCCATGCAGAGATTAGCTCCTGCCCGAAGTACCTCAAGAACAGGTGCAGATCTATTCTCTACCGGAAAGTGCGAACCTTGCAGTGCTGAGGCAAGAAGAGATGTCAGAGTCTGAGGCAATTCAGTCTGTCCAAGGATTGTATGATTGTCCGCTGCGGAGAAAGATAAGTTGCTCAAGCCAGAAGAAGCATAGATAGGAGATATACCGGGTCCATTGCGAACGCGCAGATTGTTAGCAAGCTCCCTGGATGCTGTCTCCACATCGAGCCATGAATCTTGGGCGTCTATTTTGCGGATTGAGACTGAGAGGTCATGGAGTTGACGTTCGAGCTGGATAAGATCGATCGACACCTCAGAGGCCATGGATTACGGTTTGCGTGATAATTCTGGAAGTGAACTGGTGGTGGTGGTGGTGGTGTTGGACAGAACGCTATTTGATGCAAGGATGTACTAGTAAATACTAGTAAGGATCACGCACGGGGGATGTATGTGGAATCATCATTCCATATTGACTCTTGATACGAAGATAAGATAAGATTCTAGCTTTCATCCCACTCCCACCACAAACATGGCTGGCTCAAAAAGAAAACTCAAAAAGAAAATCATTCCACCGCCTCCAATTGAGAATCAAGATAACGACGATGATCTTATGAACGAACTCCTTGCTCAGCTCGATTCTCGAGACGAGACTGTGCGAGCAGAGTCGGCAACCGTCATACATGAGATTAAACTCAATGAACAAGCAGATGCGAACGAAAAGCAAGATCCCAGAAATCGTTTTAAGGCCAGGCAGGTTCGTGCTCGGTATTGCTCAAAGCAACCATCAGCTCATTTTACACGATTCAAGGCCAGAAAAGCAGCTGCGCTTGCTGAATCATATGCCCCAAACAACCCAGAAGTGCAGGCTAGACTCCAAAGGGAAGCAGATGAGGAAAACGTTGCTATACTTAAAGTCTGCGCCGGCTTCTCCCTAGCGGTACACGAGGTACTTTTACTTTTTATCTCTACTTTTCGCCTTTGGTTTTTGATTCTTCCCTCAAAGATTAATCCAGACGGTCACTGTCTATTTTCTGCTATCGCAGACCAGCTATCTCTACTTGGCATGATCCCCTCATCTCAAGCCACTTATACCAATATTAGGGGGGCTGCCGCCAAGTTTATCCATTCCCATCCCGAGGATTTCCTTCCCTTTCTTCCCTCATCACTGGGTGAAGACGGTGACGGCGCTCTTGACGCTGGTTTTATGACCCGCGAACAATTTGATAGTTATTGCATCTCCATGCGCGACACGGGAGTTTGGGGCGGGGAACCTGAAATTGTGGCTCTGAGTCGGGCCTTCAATATCCCCATTTATGTCGTACAAGGTGGAAAGCCTCCAATTGTTGTCCACCATCCATCAGGAGAACATGGAGGTCAGGATTTTGTCAGTGAATCCGCTATCTGGATTAGCTATCACCGAAAGCTGTATGGGCTGGGAGAGGTCAGTGTCTGCCCTTGTTCAGTGCTCGTGATTCATAATAATGGAATTCCATTAGCACTATAATTCATTGCGCCCTACACGAACGGCATAACTAAGGAAAGGTTACCCGCAATACGTCATAATCCAACAAATGATACCTTTACATACATATTTCTTTGAAAGAGTGGATACAAACACAAAAATCTAAAACAAAAGATCATCATCATCGTTCGGTCTTCCTCCTCGACTACTCGCTGCCATTGGCCGCGGTTCGTCGGCCATGTAATTACCAAATGCACCATCCAGATTGGAATACGGATCGCCAGCTGCTGGAGCAGCCTCGTCTTGATCTGACCCTGCATCATCGCCTTCTTCATCTGGCTCTGCATGTGGAGTCTTTGGCGCTGGAGGGGGTGCCCGTTCAACATGATCAACGTCTTGCGTGTCCACTATTTGCTCAGAAGGCGTGGAATGAGATTCGTTGGGACCAGGCCCTGGAACGGTTACGAGACTGGGTGGAAGCTGTACTGGAGCAAGGGGAATGAGAACAGCTCGGGAGTGGGCATTAAGCGCTGGGCTATCAACCAGTGCCTTGCCAGTGGCGTTTCGAATGAAGGTCTAGAAGCATAGCTCAATACTTTATTTGGATTGGAAATCTCAATACACATACCTCAGGATTCTTGTGATATATACTGCCTAACGTTCCTGTGTGGAGCAGTAGCTGATCCAGAGCCCCTCTATCCATCCTGTCTGAGTCGGTGGTTATGGCAGGCTTGGTCGCGAGCACTACCTCTCCTGCTGCACCTGGATTTATGGCTAGCATACGCCAATACATGAATCCTCGATCCCGTAGATCTGGGTTATCCACCTCTTCTGTTGCCCATTTCAGGACTTTGTGAACCAGTTCCTTTGCCCTGTCAGAACTAGATTTATATATAAATACTTTGACTGCTGCTGTGAGCAGAGCAAGCTGGACCTGTTTTGGTGGGTTTAGAGACGTTACTAGGCTGACTCGGAAGGGACTGCTTACCTCGACGCTTTCCTCTAGGAAGGTATATAACAAGTCGTCAAGTAATTCCTCGGCATTGTCTATTCGATTAGCGAATTGTCCGATAATCCAAACCATGGCGGCCTTGGATTCGGGCTCATCCAGCGAGTCAAGATTTTCACATAGAGTTGGTATAATGCCCTCGTACTTTCCAGGATACCGTCGAAAGACATCCTTGATGACAATGATGGCTTCTTGTACGACGTATGTAACCTTCGTTTCAATGAGTTGCAGTAATGATTGAATACACTGATCGGCTGCAACTTCGACCTTGATAGCAAGGCGTCCAATTGAGCGAACCGCCTTTCTCACAAAGTCGATATCAACCTCGGAGGCATACCTGCGAAAGGGTTCATGAATAAAGTTGACCTAACGGAGACTCTAACTTACTCTTGAAGTTCTGCGAGAACCTCTGTTGCATTTTCGGCACGAGCCAGTCGATACATAATCTCTAGCTTTGCGAGCTTGACATAGATCGGATCGTTGTATTTGCAGAAAAATACCCTGACGTCATTTTTTAGGACTGCTGGACGTCGTTGGATGATTAGAAGAATATTTCGGAGGGCAACGTATTGAACTTCAGGTCCGGAAGACAGTAGCGTAACTACCAGCGCGTTAATATAGATAGACACAAGAGTGTTGGGATAACAAACCTAGAGGGGGACCCATTTTCTTACAAGAGTAGTCAATTAGCCGTCGGTTTTCCATATAGTTCATCAAGTAGAGGAGGACTTTGATTGTTGTTAGAACCACCGCTGAATTGGCATGTTGTAGTTGGACAATGATACGCTCCGCCATTGCTTCAGCATCTGCGTGCCGTGTTGGGACATATCGTAAAAGCGAGTCCAATATGTAGATCTGCCCCCATCTTTTTTTGGAAATTTCAGTGAATTGTGTGCATCACGGGAGGCGGTGGCATACTCAGAACTCTCACCAAGCGCAGCAAGTAATTTGTTCGCCGTCGCCAAGTTTAGCTTGAAAATGACCCCATCCTGTCTGTCACCAATTTCCGATAGGGCCGCAACCGCATTCGCAACCACTGTTGCGTTCGAGTCGAGCATGAGGTCACGCAGCATCTCTACAAATCCGCCCTTTTCCGCTCTTCTTGGGTCCGCGCTGTAGAGTTTTGCCACGCAAATAGCAGCCGTCTTACGCACATAAGCATCACGGTCTTTCAAGCAATGTCGTAGGTTTTCTGTCAATGCATCGGTGACGACGGGAATGGGTATATATGACATTGTACGGATAGCCAATGCGCGGATGAGGGGATTGCGATCACTGCAATCCTGGAAAAATAATCAAGATATATAGTGATCAAGATACACCTAGGCTTACTTGAAGGAAATTAGGAATGACGAGATGTATTTGGTCGGGTCTTGACCTTCCATAGCTCACAAGGAAGAGGTAGACCACTGGTTGCTCATCAATGGAACTCGATATTTTCAGGAGGGACCACTTACTTTTCTTGATCTCAAGTAACGGAGTTCCCAGACATTGAACCACATCCGTGAATAGTGGGGACACTAGGGGCACAACTAAGTCCAGATCTCAAACGAAATTGACACAACCAACTGTCATTGCCCATAGTGATATTTGCAACGATCTTCTTAAGAACAGTTTTCCTTTTCACGAACTTCTTGTCTTTGGTTTCTGCTGCTTGCAAGTCCGCACGAAATTCCTGGACGACGACGTAAACGGAATGCGATTCGCGGCGAGATGCCAAGGAATGACGCGAATATGGCGAACCTCGATTTTCCCCCGTGTAAAAAACTTTGCATCTTGTCCAGGTTGGGACATTGCAGTAGGTTACGACCAGGCTCAAAGGCCACTATGGACTTGAGAGAGCGAGGAGTATAATATGCAATACAGAGTGTGACAAACAAAGTTCGCCATGTTACCCGTTGACTTTATCCCCAGGTCTTCCATTCAAATCTCCCAACATGGCGACATAGATTCTCAAGTAAAAGCTCTAAAGCTGCTCTCACGTAGACTACAATCTGTCTTATCAACACATTCCACGGAGCTGCAAATCCTCCAGAGACTCTACTACAAGAATAAAAACCAGCATCACGGAGCCCTCTTTTGGCGGAACGTTGTCGAATTACGAAGATATTCAAACAAATTAGAGAACCTAAATCTCCATAGCTCAACGCTTGCCTTACGCCATGCATTTTATGGGTCGAGGGAACGGTGAATCTATTGGATTACTTAGTACGAAGTCTGTTCTGACTGTTCTGAATAGCTCCCATCCGACGACGGGCTCGTGGACGCATTGTCCTGATATAAATTTACTCAACAACTATTCCAAACTATGTCGAACTGGTATGAAGTTCACGGGAAAGGTGAGAACGATCGATATGTTTCCTACGTCAGTGTTATGAATGCCTTCCTCCCTCTGTCCAGATGTCAGAAGGGTGCTTTAGCGCTTATAAGTAAGATAAGTCTGATGGCGTGCACCCCAGTATTCAATCCGTAACAGGTCTTTCCATCGATCTTTGCAGTCAGCGGCATTTCTGCAGCTTCTGTTGATGTTTGTGGCCATCTCGTCGAGGCTGGGCGCACTGTCCAAGGAATTGGGAGAAATCTTAAGCCAGCTCGATGCTTCCATCAGTCTACTTCTTTCTATTATTTCGGTATGGCTTTTGTCACTTGGATGGTCATTTTTCTTACCTTTGACAGACAAGCGGAGCGGCTGTCAACGCCCAGTGTGAAATACAAAGCCATGATATACCAACATTTCAACATGTTGCATCCATACCGCCACCCCGTGCGTTGCATTGCATCTGTGGTGCTGATATGCGATAGCCAAAATCTGAATCACTGTTTCTAGCCCATGCTATTATTGAGAGAATTAGATCTCACAAGCTACAAGAGGATTCTCTATTGGCTCGGGAATCCTCTGACAAGAACCCAATGGGCAAACTTTTGGACGAAAATCCACTGATCAAGCCAAGGAAAAAAACCAAGAAGGATGAAATCGATGACATATTTGGTTTTTAAAACACTGAGAAAACTAGGTTGCCCTGGCATGGTACCAGTGTAGAGGGGGCTGAGACGGAGCGGACACAGGAATTGACCTTAATCTCTCGTAGATGTAGATATGGATGTCTTATTGCATCAAATGTAAATGATAAAGGTATGCTTTCCTGTAGCTGCCAGCGAAACTACTAAAATAAGGTAAGAAAAAAATAGCAGAGGAGTAGAGAGTTCAGGAAGGTCCGACAAAAGCGAAAAAAAACGGTATATGAGGTCCATCAAGGTTTTAAGATTGGCGTTGTTTACATCATCAAGAAGGTGGCAAGGGCTGCAATGAGGCCAACGAGGACCTTGGGCGATGACATTGACAATGCGCCGCTGGTGTTCAACGCGGATGCGGGGGCAGAGGGAGCAGGGGTGCTGGATGTCACAGGAGCTGAGGGAGCCGCGACGGGGCTGGAAGATGAAGACGATCCTGTATTGCTAAGAGCAACACTGAGGTCCTGGGGGATCATCAAAGGTGTGGTTCCAGCAGCGCTGAGGTCGACAGATCCATCGTCCTTGAGAACTTCAGCGTTGGAAGCAAGGAAGTTGCGGGTGTACATGACGTTTTCGGCAACATATTGGTGAGACCAATCAGGGAGTTCACCCATGTCAATGTTGCTTCCCCATTTGCCGGCAGGGGTTTTGCCTGCTTGGGCCTCCGTGTAAGAAGCATATGCCATGACATCAGAGTTCTGTACACCAGCGTTAGGAATGGCCACACTGTGGGAGCAACTATCCAGATGTACTCACGTTCGCAGCCAGGGCGGGCATCATCTGGGATACTGATGAGGGAGCTTGGAATGCGTTTGGAGGGTTGCTGGATAAATTTGGTCAGTTTTAGGAACATAGACGAAAGATAGCTGGATGCCACGGACATAATACCAAACATTCCCTTTGGGCAGTGTCCTGGCGTTGCGCAGTAGAAGAAAGTTGGGTTAGTGTCGTTCACAACTTGCGTGACTATGAAATTCTTTCTTAAAAGTCGCAGTGGGACAAAAATGATATGAGCTTACAGACAAAGTCCTTATTCTGGGTACCCGAGGTGAAGAGAGCTTCCGATGACCTGTTACAAGGCAGGAGAGACGAGGACTTGGTGACAGTGTGATTGTTGGCACCCCACATGAACTTGATGGTGTCACCGACGGAAGCGTTCACCGCGAAAGGAACGTAGCGGAGGACGCCTTGGGTAGGAGCGACAATGACAGTGTGAGTTGCACCCGAGCCTTGGTTTCCGGCCCCCGTGTTGGTGGCAGTTGGGGTGTAAGCGGCAGGAGGAACGCCATACGAAGCAACACATTCTGCAATGACTTTCAGTTTCAAGGCTTTGCGAGCGGTGACCAAATCGACTTACGTTGAACACAGTCATTGTAACCCTGGTTGCCCCAGTTAGAACTACCTGATCCATACGATGGCGTGGAGTACGACTGCCAAGCCGAGGAGGTGGACGTCGACAACACGGAAGACGCGCTCCAGCTTCCGCTGGAGGCGTACCCACTTGAGCTAGCACTCATGGACCCAGAGTTAGAGCCCATGGATCCGTAGCCCCCACTTGATCCGTAATTGGACTTGTCTGATGCTGGGGTGGCCTGGGCGACGGGGGAACTCGAGGCAGTGATGGGAATGCCATCGGGAGCCGAAACGGCAGGTTCGTTAATAGAGCTATCGGGACGGGGGAGAGCAGAGGCACAGCCGGAGAGGAGTGCTGCAGCACCAATGAAAGATTTGATGAAGACCATAATGGAATATCGAAAGAACCGTAAAAGAGCTTTTGTCGAAGAACGAAATGAATGTGAACCTCCTGAGGACTGCTACTTTAGATCTCTGTCAAAGAGGATGATCTACGTGGGGGGGAGACTGATGAGCCATGGTGCTGAAAGAAAGGCGGACTACTCACCTCGAGTGAACGAAAGATTGGCAAGTCGAAGATCAACTCGACGAAAAGGAGAGGAAAAGAGAACGAAAGAAAGAGGTGAAAAGAAGCGGCCAAAAGGAAAGGTGGGGAAGAGTTCGCCGGGTCAGCTATTTATTCAGAAATACATAGTGCGAAAGCCATGGTAACAGAGATCATGAGGATGGCAATTTGATGTATCCACGATCATGATTTCGTTCCGTGCCAATGTTTGTTTGCTCAGCCGTTCCGCCTTGGTACACGGCGGTGCCATCCGCCTGCCGGCCATATCGGGTTACCAACTCTGCAACAAGGGTTCGATCGTGGCAAAATTATTTTCATCTCATAAAATATCTACCCCGGTTCTGTTGGAAACACATAAATTTATTCGCATGTCCTAAATTCGAGTACCAGGTGCCTTCTCACGGGTGTTCCTCAAACGGTCGGAACCACTGCTAGCTACAGGGAATCTTGCTGATGGGGTCGTTCGGGACCTCGTAGAGCCCTTAGGATATAATCCTAGGTTTTTGGAGCTGTGGTTTTCTGGACGGTCGCGTCGCTGGGCAGGGTCAGTGCGTGCCGCTTGGCTGCCGTCGTTAGGCGGATCGGAGCGCAGCAGTCCAACTTCACCCCGTTCTCTATCACTAAATAACCAATCAGGGAGTTCAGATGGGGTGCGGGCTTTGGAGAGATGGTAAGCTCGCATCACAAGTGTAAGATGCGACTCTCCTTCTGTTGGATGGATGAAGAACTGTTAGACAATGGCTTCCTCGAGCGTTATGGATAGTACCTTCAGTATCAACTGGAATCAGGCCCGTTGCCCACATTTTGCTTAATTCCTGGGTGAAAACACTCGCAACTTCCGCTACGCGAGTCCAAGCAAGCCCATTATCCCTGGCATTGGCAGGGCTGCTGATTAGGAAGCAAATCAGAAATTGAATCCATGAACCGCAAAACGACAATTGAAGTACTCGTTATCTGTCGACTCCCTAGATGGCAAATAAGTATCTGCACCTGATCCTGATTCCGTGCGTTGTCTTCCTTCATCACTCTGGAGAGTTGTCCTTGAAGAGGCGTGAGTGTAATTCCCTCTCGCTCCAAATGAAGAGCCAGATGAAGAGGTAGGACTAGAATTGTCAGAGGAGAGCGCGCTTCTGGTCCCATACAGGTCGTTCCTTCGGCGGGGTTTCTGAGACGGGTTCCAATCAGTGTCCAGCACTTGCGCACGGGAGATTGGGGGACGGCGAAAGCGAGGATTAGCTGGCAGAGAAAGGGCGTTGTGGGGATGGAACCTTGACTCGGGAAATGGGGCTGGAGGCCTTGCAGCTGATTTGGCTCGAGGGCGAGGATTAGCGGGAAGTCCATGCGGAATACGAGACGCCGAAGACATAGTATATAGATCTAGCTGAACCTGAGCTGAAATAGTGCTGGACCAGATTCCTGCTGGTCAATACAAAACGAGTGCTCCGCACGGGAGAAAAGGAAGGAACGGTCGACTTCGAAATCACAAACAGTGGGAAGATAAAGAAGGCCATTGCATCGTCCAAAAGAGAGAGCGGAGTAGTATCCTTGTGATTGTATCCCTGACAATGAGGTCAAAGACAGCATGGGATCATCATAAATCTTCATAACTGCTCTCGGTGATCACAGTGATCTCTGTTCACTCTGATCATGACTTCGCTAGTTCTAATATCATCAATCCGTTAGCTATGATGACAAGGTGATGGGGTTCCCTTTCGGCAACCTCGGCACATTGCCAAGGCGAATCACACTAAGTACCGATGATAGGTATCCCCTAGACCTAAAAGCCGCAGGAAGACAGTCGTTCCCACTTTGTTAGGTTATTTCACCTTCGATTCGCGGTCATTTGGCGAGCGCCTATTTTCCTTCTCCTTTTCCCCCGCCGACGGCCGTGTGTCCTCGGAATTCAACCCTTTCAATTATATACGTTCCATACACTACCAGCCTACAAAATTTATTCAAGGGGGATATAGTCTTTTCTCGTAGTCGATGTATCATCTCAAAATTAGCGTCCATCGTTACGGCTCTGGGTCAATACCTCGTCTCCCACACTATCCCACGCCTCTCATATTTTCCTGCATAACGGTTAAGTTTCCATGTTTGTGTATCACCCGCTTCATTCTGCTCTCCATAATTTCTCTTCGCAACCCCAGTTAGCTGATAAGTACCACTAACCATTGCCCTTTATAAGGGCCTGTTCGGCTGCCGTATCACCCAGAATTTTGAAAATCCTAATTACCGTATATAGTATCTTGCGGAATCCGTGACAAAGTTGGTGACTTTAAGCCTCTCGCCATGTGATTTCTTGATGA
>Ga0307517_10003724_pt1 | contig 23698 bp, 23 predicted proteins | sample 23_EM_MG_FD_194515 | JGI IMG/M metagenome (GOLD analysis project Ga0307517, IMG submission 194515) | Populus trichocarpa ectomycorrhiza microbial communities from riparian zone in the Pacific Northwest, United States - 23_EM | ecosystem: Host-associated > Plants > Roots > Unclassified | place...
GGATGATCGGTCGAGGGGGTTCCTGAACGCGACGGGAGGGGGGAGTTGAGAGCAGAGAGCCGCCCAAAGGCTGGGTTCCCTGGGGGGAGGTTGTGGGGGTTCGCCATGGCGACGAACAGGCGAGGAAAAGTGGGAGAGGGTTTTGATCCGGACGCAAAGCGGGGTAGAGTTGAGATTGTATGCGAAATGTAGGGGGGGGAAAGAGTTTGCGAGAAGCGTGGGCCTATCTCTTGGTTGGAACCCAGCCCCTTATCTAGGTATCTTCCCACAGCCCTAACCCTGATGAATTCTGACCTCACGTAACCTAACCTCTATCACTCATAGTGAGTCATAGTGCAAAATCCATCAGCTGACTGGCCTGAGTCAACTGTGCAACATGTTTTAACCAATCAAAACCCTTAAACCCCGTCATGTGCTCGAATGAGTCCCTTGCCTGAAACCCCTGACTCATAATCTGACTCATGTGCAAAAGTCATTACATTGTATGACCTCCAATCATGAGTCATTAATCTATCACCCAATCATAATATAACCATGACCCGCAAGTGTTCAGTCATGTGAAAACTATGAGTCACATGACATCATAGTGTCAAAACCATCATATGTAATTACTAATAAGTATTAGTCATTTGGAATCTGCCTTGCTAAGTCCTGATTTCTGACAAGTACTAACAATTTGGGTCACGAACTGAGGTATCAAATTTGGAGGAGAACACGCAAAAGCTAAATACGATATCGGTAACATGAATATTGGTAGCATATGGGGAAGACGTAGAAACACCGCTATACAGGCTATTTGAACCTGTTACAAAGAAGCTGATTGTATCCTAGAATAAGATAATTCATCAAAAAAAAAACCCAATTTTGAGTGAATGGAATCGAGTTCCTGTATAACTGATAGTAGAATTGAATTCACCTAGGACCCCAAAAAGATTGATGCAAGTGATAAGGACAATAAGTTGAAGGAGTGGGGAGAATCTGAAAGTTTGATACAGGAAGGAATTGACAATAATTCGGCAGAAGGGTCAAATGAAAAACTAGAAGGCCCGGAAAAGCGTGTCCAAGCAGAATGGCGTCTGGCATTCCCCGCAAGAGATGAACCACCCGAACTATGTTGCTCCAAGTGGGAGCCGAAACCTGTTGATCATTTTCAGCCAAGTGGATTCTATCCACTAACCCCACGTGATATTGACCCAGAACCCTAAACCTTGAGGGTGGCTCCTCGGGAGGTAGTGAGAGATGACTGGCCAAAGCCCTGGCCATCAGAAACTGAGAGAGGTAACACTTTGGTTGTTGGAGAATTTACAATCTGAAAGAATTGCTGTGAGGTATCGTTGCCAGTGGCTGTTTAAGAGAAAGGAGGATGATGGGTATAAAGCACAACTTGATGCAAAAGGCTATCGTGAATAGTATGCAATCATGTACAAGGGGACATTCACTCCCGTCCTCAAGTTGACTGCGATTTGGCCATTATTTGCCCTAGTTATCGAAACCAATTGGGATATCATTGGAATAGAGGTGAACACTGCATTTCTCAATAGTGAGACAAAAGAAACTAGTTACATGAGTTTACCTGAGGGAATGGTAATACTGTAAGGCACACGACATTTACAGCCAGTAGCTGGTCAACTTCGCCAGTCCATTTATAGACTAAAGCAATCTCTGCCTACCTGGTATAACAAGATAAATTTAGTCTTTGCCAAGCAGGGATTCAGCTGCACGAACAATATTACAGTATGTTCATACAGAAAAAAGGGTTTGTTAACAGGTGGGGCGGGGCTGGTGTTCAGTCGGCCGGCCACCGACTTACACAGGGCCGGTGGGGATAGATGTTGTGATTATCCCCAACCTGCCCCTACCGAGGCCTGACCACCCTGATTGCTGGGACAGGGCACTGCTTTTCACCGTGAATTTTGAATGAAGACCCTCCTTGGGGATGGACTGGGGTGGGGGCCTGGGCGAGGGTGCGGGCAGGGAATAACCAAAACCACACCCAGCCCCCGGTTGTTCAGTGGGCGGGAGTCTGGGTCCTTTGAGGCACCGGAGCCCCCGTAACGAACTCGCCATACACCGTAACCATTTGATCATCCTAATTGTCTATCTGGAGCATTTAGTGTTTGCAGCTCAAACTAAACACAAAGAAGCTCGATTTGGAATACCTTTCATCAGAAATTTGAGATAACGGACCTTGGTAATCTCCGCTGCTTTTTACCCCTTGACCTTAGAAGAAACCATCAAGCAAGAACCCAAACCTCTCGCACACAACCTATATGCCAAAGATGCTGCATCGAGAGCAGATACAAAACTTGAACCCTGCTACTACACCAGCTGAACCTAATGCTCGCCTAGAACAATGTCCGCTATCATTCAGAGCTCGCGAGGAACATGAGAAGAGATACCAGTCCACACTTGGTTCCCTAATAATGGCCATGCGGGGAACAAGCTCGCATATCTCTTATGCTGTTATGAAGCTCAGCGAATACAGTATAAACCAAAGGCAGGTACACCGGACAGCAGTGAAGTAAATTCTACAGTATCTTACCGGAACCCAGGATCTAAGTCTGAGTTCCGAGCTGACAAGCAAAGGAAACGGACTTACCAATGCAGATTGGGGATCGGGCGAAGATCTGAAGTTGGTTGTTCGATATACTCTCCTTCCCCGAAGTCCTGCTATTTGTTCGAATTGCAAGCTGAAATGCTGTGTTGCACTCTCCTCACCTGAGGCCCAGTATATGGCTTTCACGAAGGTTGTGAAGCAGTTCATTGGGCTTCTAGTAATATTGAGCGACCTCACAGCCAGCAAATACCAAGGAGAGGTCAAAAACCTTCATGTTGATGATCAGAGAGGTACAGTGAACCCAAGCGTCCAGTCCGTCCCTCTTCAGGCCAGGACGGGACGGACGGCAGTGTCTGGAAGGACGCCCGGGACGGACGGTATTTTGGCGTCCGTCCAGATGACAGCCCGGGACTGACGGGCGGTGACTGCCGGTGTCTCAAGTTGCGCAATCTGCCTGCCCACCCCACACGTGATTGTCAGCCCTATAGGTGACAGTTGGCCCTATGGGATATATCCGGCCGCTACAGTTATAAAACAACTTTAAAAATAAAAGAATAATTTCGCTTTCCTAACAAAAAATATTAAAAATCACATTGAATAGTAAATTAATTAATAATATTTATCGCAGCCAAGGATCGGCTCATCTCTAGCTTGTATTGTTGTATCAAAAGAGTCCACTACAATGCCGAGCTATTCTTACACACCTCGGGTACCTATTTCAGAAAAGGTTTAAAAATACAGGAACAATTTCGCTTTCTTAACAAAAATTATGAAAAATCACTTGAGATAGTAGGCTAACTAATAGTGATAACTGTAGGCCAAGATCACCTCATCTTCCCTTTGTGTTGCAGTACACAAAGCATTACCCACAATACTATTCTCAACTGGCCCCCACTTCCTGACAAACGAAAAGACGTATACAATGGTTACACTAGGTGCAATGTGTGGTAACTATAATGACATATAAAATAGCCATCTAGATAGAACAACTAACTACCAGCTTCAGTTATAGCACTATCAGATTGCATACCCGTATCAGATTCACCAGAAATGACTGTCAATGCACCTCTCTTTGCCTGGGAAATCATGCTAGAGCGCTGTTCAAGATCTTCAATCATAGTTTCAACCTCTGCCAAAGTCTCCGCCGGAATCAAGCCAGCCTTTCTCCATGACTTCATACACTCTATTGCTTCAATAACCTCATCTCCTAAGCGCCCTCGCCGATCCGTAATTTAGATTCTTTCGACTATATTGAATAAATTCCATGTTAGTTCATGTGCAAATACAACAAGTCCAGATTTTTAAACAACAAACTTCTGACGTACTAAACACACGCTCTACCTCGGCAGACATGGCTGCTATACTATGAATCTCAAGGGCCATATGGGATAATTGTGTCCATCTTGCATTTTTCAAACGGGCTGCCCAGTACAGAAGTATGTCTGATACCTCTTCAACTTCTTCAGTAATCTGAAACCAATCAAACTGATCGATTGCATCATGGGTGAGCCTGGCCCGCTTTTTTTGCTTCCATCTGGCAAGCGTGTCATCGGGAGCTAAGAGACTGCAATTTGAAGGTTCAGAAAGACGGTTTATAGATGGTAATAGTGATGAACTTGCTAGTGACTCGAGTGTTGTGTCAATATATTGTGGAAGAGATCGATATTCTGACTCCCATAGATTTTGACTCTTTGTCTTGGCTAGTGCAATCCAATCGGGATGTTCTGCCCATTCGAGTTCAAAATACTTCAATTTAGTATCAGGATCAAGTGCGACAGCAGCATATAATGCTGGCAAACGGTCGGCCAACGAGTAGTACCTAAACACAAGATTGTCCTGTGAGTATTATAGTAAATATTGATACTAACTTGAAGGAGTGCAATACTTATCAAGAATGGACCACGCATGATTAATTGATGTCAATAAATGAACACTATAAATAGACACGTCGGCATAGAGCACTTTCGCATTCTCTAAATGGGCAAGGAAATCAACCATTGCTGGCAGTACACGAGCCAGGTATCCGTTCGCATGATTTCTACCTGAACCCGTTCCTTGAAGTTGCAAAGTGAGAACCCGAAAGGGTTTTAAAATAAACAGTATTGCACTTAAATCAACCCAATCATCAAGTGTGAGTTCATCAAAAGTGATTTGATCAAGAATGTTGATGTTAGGCAAAGGGTCAGTACTAATAGCGGTATTATCCGATAGGTTCCGCCGGTTGCGCATATGACGTTCCTCGGTAATAGAAATCCCAACAAACTCATCAAGAATATCGCGAAGTTCGAAAGCACGGTCAATTGCATCAGCCCCGCTTGACCACCGTGTTAAAGTACCTACTAGTGGTAGTACTGGGCCATGATAGCCATTTCCGCGAGTGTGATAAACCTTTTAGCTAAAGCGATCACGGCGCTGTGGTGTCCGCAAGATCCAGGTTGCAATATTGTGAAGCTTGCCCATTGCGCCTCTTTTTCGCTATGCTTTCAAGGACTCACTCTCTTACACCTGATTGCGCTCAATATTTTGACTGTTAAACTCATTTTCAAAGGCTTCCCAATCAGATCCCCATAGAAAAGCCTTAACAACTAAGTTAATTATATGTCCAAAACATCTTACGCGGCTAATTTCAGGCTTGAACTGAATGTTTCGAATAGGCAGAAGGCGGGCTAGCTCTACTAAAGCTGAATCATTATTACTTCCATTGTCTGTGGTAATATATCCTAACTTAGTTGTAATTGCATAATGATCTAACACCTTTAGTAATGTTTCAGCAATATTGGCACCACTATGGGATCCAAAAAAGCGACGGAAGCCAAGTGTTGCTGATCGGCGTTGTCCATGTTCAGTTGCCCAGTGACCTACAACACCTAAGAATGAACGATGATTGGGTGAGCTCCAGAGATCAAAGCTGAGATGAATGCGAAATAGCAGGGCCTGTAAATATGTCTTTACAATATGGGTAGATATGTCATATAGTGAGAGAATCCAATTTGTAATCGTAGAGCTCGACTTAGGAAGAGTAGTTTGTATGGTTCCGGAAGACTAGAGTTGGGACCACTTTTCTCACAAAAAGTGTGACAGTTTTGAATGTAACCATCACCGTAATGCTTGAATTTATGTTTAGTCATACATGTTAATAATGCCAAGACAAAAAAATCTATATTCCAGAAAAGTAAAACTAAATAAAAAAGGTGAATGACTATTATCCTATAATATTGAAAATACCTTTTGTTTTGACAACTCATCTTCCTTATTTCCACCTGGCCCATTTGACCTCTATTGTTTCGATTCCGTCACACTAAGCCTAAGCAAGGAATATCCATTACCTATTTCCCTACCTTTATTATCCTCCGCCCTATCAACTGAGATACACCTTAAGTAACTAGCCGACCGTTACCTATTCCCTGATATACATTATATAAATGAAAACTAATTAGATTTAAGTTTGTAGCAGCATGGATCAACAATCAGTAGATGAGAGAGATGGGCAACAGAGGAAACTAGCCGCAAATCGAGAGCGTGTTCAACGACATCGTGCAAAGCAACAAAATCCCATCCCAATCTCAGCTCCCCGGACTCTACAACTCACCAGTGCAGAAAAGGTATGCTGCTACCGTGAGCGCAAGAGGCAAGAAATCAGCTCAACCTTTGCCCCAACAATTACTGTTTCTATGGTCCAAGAACCCAGGCAATTTCCATCTTGTCATAGAACCAGAGAGTATCGAAAACGACTTTAATCCATGCAAGGAAATCACAAGCTAGCACCAATGAGCGATCGGGAAAGGTCAAGACAATACTATGCAAAAAAGCAACAGCAACGCCTAAAAGTAGCCATTTCCATCGCAGCTTCTAATATACATGACCATTATGTTCGCCCTCAAATAGCCGTAAGTTCAATTACCATGAAGATGATTTTACTACAAGTACACAAGGCTGACTAAGTTTAAGAATATGCCAGTGAATCCAGAATCTGAAGCACCTATCTCTGCTGATGAACAAGATCTACTAAAGCAAGCATATACCACTTGGCCATACAGGGGAGATAATCTAAAGGGTTTCCGTATGCACATCTTGGAAGCAGCTTACAATCGACTAGGCAAGCTCATCAACCGCCGATATGCTATAACCAAGACCAAGGTTCATTGTGGCCTCCAACTAGACTGGAATATCCTGCTACGTACTTTTCTGAGGCTTCAACTGAAAGAGGAGCGCTCATGGACCAAGCAAGAACTTGTCCGATGTCCAACCGATCCAATCACCAAACGTCAGTCACGAAAACAGCTTGCTTTAAAGGTCGCCAATGCCGCTGGTTGGTCAAAGTCTGTAGCAGAACGGATTCTAAACCACGAGGTATCCTATATTAGGTATGGGAAACAACCAGCACCAAGGAAGGGAAAGCATTCAAAGGTGGTGAGTTGGCTCTCGGATGAGGGTACAATTTTGGTTATGCAAGAGTACATGTCTCCATCCGGTGAGGGTTAGTTTGTCCAAAGCCCTATCATCGATTTTTTCAATTTCTGAGTTATAGCCAGTTGAACTAAAACAACTTATTTTTATTTTAATAGCAATGGATTCACCTGGTCTTGCCAATGCTATTACACAGTATTGGCAAAAGACTTATCCTGATTCTGGAAATAATGAGACCCTGGTGTCTCAATTAACTACAGTGGATGGGATAAAGCGGCATATCAAAAAGGCCCTTTCATGTCGATCAGCACGGACCTGGCTTGCCAAGCTTGGGTGGAATTGGAGAGAGGTTCGCAGTGCCATCTATAAAGATGGCCACGAGAGACAAGATGTTCTAGAATACCGCCAAGATATTTTTCTGCCCCGGATGGAATCACTGAAACCAAGCATGATGGAGTCGAATGAGCAGTGAGAACCCATCTTCAAAGAGTTAGAACCAGGAGTAAAACCAATGGTGTTTATCAAACACGACAAGTCGACATTTAACTCAAATGATGGACGGAAGCGGATTTGGATACACGAAGACAAAAGCCCTTTGCGCAAGAAAGGACGTGGACAGGGATTACAGGTTTCCGACTACCTAACTCCAATTGGACGGCTTGGGGATGGAGATGTATGCGAAATACTTAAGTGTGGAGGGGATATATGGTGCACTGGGGAAGATATGTTGAACCAGCTTACTAGCAAGGCAATCCCAGCCTTTGAGAAATCGTTTCCCGGGTGTCAAGCACTATTTGCATTCGATAATGATGCCAAGAGCCATCAAAAGTATGCCAATGATGCTCTAAGAACCGGAAATATTAATCTTTCACCAGGTGGCAAGAATACACAAGCGATGCGTGATGGGTGGTTTGTAAAGCATCAGGAGCCAGGCCGAGTATACAAACAGTCTATGATGTTGCCAGATGGTAAACTAAAGGAATTACGGATTATATTGGAGGAACGCGGTCTATGGCCGCATGGAAGAAAGTTACTCACCCAGTGCTCTATACCTGGAAAAAGTCCAGGTACAAGTAAGCCTAACCCTGTTTGCCGATATGCAAAGAACTCTTCTTGTTGCGCTCGTGCTTTGTTGGCTTCACAGCCTGACTTTCAGGAACAAAAGGGTGAACTGCAGGAGACAATTGAGGCTGCTGGACATTTGGTTATCTTTTACCCTGTCTATCATTGCGAGCTGAACTTTATAGAGTACTTTTGGGGTCGGGCAAAGTTGTATGCAAGAGCTCATTGTGAATACACATTTGAGGCTTTGGTACGTGTGGTTCCTATTGCACTTGCACAGGTTTCCAATGAGTTAATTTTCAAATACTATCAGCGCGTTTTACGTATGATGAATGCATACCGAAACAATATTGCCTATGGCTCAGAGGACTTTAAAAGATATGTATTTACAAGATATAGTTCTCATAGGAGAATTGCACAGTCAGATCTCCAGATTAGCTAGTTCTGACTCTGCTTGCCAATTATGAATATTTTATTTACCATGATTTAACATATACTATTTCACAAATTAACATTTACTATTATCGTGTTTTTATTATATTGAAATAACTTGTCTTAGTATTATTAACACATATGACTAAACATAAATTCAAGCATTACGGTGATGGTTACATTCAAAACTGTCACACTTTGGGTGAGAAAAGTGGTACCAACTCTAGTCTTCCGGAACCATAGTCCGTCAGGTTGTGATATCTATTAAAGTCAATTTAGTAATCCAAGTTTATTGACCGAACATACACTCAGAGTGAAATAATATAGAAACTACTAACACAAGTGAGTAGGTATTTTAATAGTACTTGGAAGGTAGGATCTTCAACAGCGGTAAATGATGTATTTGTGACATATATCCATCGTATAAGCATTTCTTTAAAGATATCACTATTGAATCTTATTCCAGGTGCTGGTGTGCGGCCAAAGGCAGCCTCAATTCTTGAAGCACTTGCAGCACGACTCTTTTCAAGTCCACCATCAGGATACTCCGTATTAACCCCATTGTGTGAAGCCAAGTGTTGGTTCATGTTTTTGGTTGAAGAGTCACTATAGATTGGGGCGCGGCGTGGTGGACCTGAAAGGAACATATTTGTTAACATAAAACACATCTGACTTCAAATAGACTTGGATTGAATAAAGAAATCTACTACTAACAACGTGCACACTTCCAGTGCCATTTCCCTTTATCAAAAGTCTCCGTACCATTGCTAGGAAACCAGCAATGTCCTTTCCGAGCCTTTCTCTTCGGGAGAAATGATGAGGGTACTCCAAGATGCATTGCCGAAATATCGCCTGCGAATAAGCCACTTCCGGGTAAAGTACTACGGTTTGTACCAAGTCGTGTAACTGCTAGCCGAGAGGGAGGATTCATTGAATCTGATGTATTACTAGCTAACGTTGGAGTAAGGAGGTCAGAAGGAGCCGAGCTCAAGGTATCACTTGGGGTGTACTGATCCTCATCAATATCCAAATCATAGCGATAACCGGAATTGTCGGTAAAGTATGGTGGAAGGATTTGGGAAACAGAGTCATCAGGGCGAATTGAGCCTTGGCTTCCAGCCGACGAGTGAGATTGCGCTTCAGACATTAAGGCACTTGAATAGAGAATATGTTCTTGTGAAAATGTATGAAAACTAAATGTTCACAGAGAAGGTTGAATATATATAAAAGGTTGAGTATTGGAGTTAGTATATGGTCAGAATTACGAGTATTAAATATAATTCGTAATAAGTATGAAGGAGGGCAGAGCCCTGCAGATGACGGCCGGGCCCTACAGGTGACGACCCGGCCCTACCGGTGACGGCCGGGCCCTACAGGTGACGACCGGGCCCTGCAGATCTTGTGCAGGACGGCAGGGCCCTGCAGTCACCCTCTTGGACGGCCGTCTTTTCCACATGACGGACGGCCCTGCCCTACGATGTGAGACACCCGCCCGGGACGCCCGGGACTGCCGTCCTGTAGGTACCTACAGGGCGCCCGGGACGCTTGGGATCACTGGAGAGGTATACCATCAGCCAACAATACCAAATTCAATGCAAGAACTAAGCACATTGATATTGAGTACCATTTTATCAGAGAGCAAATCGACAACGAGAAAATCGTACTCACCTATTGGCCAACCGTAAACATGACGGCAGATATTTTCACTAAAGAATTTCCTCCACAGGCATTGCTTAAGCACTGCCAAAGTCTAGGGCTCACACCCATATCATAATGCCAGTCAGCGGAGAGCTCCACCAACAAAGCCAGAGCGGACTATCCGCAAACTGCGGCCGGAGTTGGTACGGGTCACCACTCAGACCGAAATGGTAAAGCCCCGGTGAGGGCAACTATTGTGAATCACGGCGCCTTTGATTGGTAGCCGAATCTGGATATCTCAAGAACCACGACTACATCTCTGGAATTCATCACCTCTCGCATCAAGGAAGAACACAAATAATGTGGACAATGGGCAAAGTAGTAGGGGCCGGGTCTGTATTGAAGAAGTGTGTAAGAAGGGAAGGGAAGGGAAGAAGAAGCGGTAGGAATGGAAGAGAGATGAAGTGATGGAAATGGAGAGAATGGACAGGAAGTGGTCAGGGGAGGTTGAACAGAGGGAGAAAGGATACAGGGGATGTTATCGTGGGGAAAGACAGTTGTGGAAAGGAAGAAGTTAGAATGTAATGGTTTTCTAAGTTATGTATTTAAGGACATTAGTTTTCCTGCCGAGTCCGATGATAGAATCAAGATCAAGACGTTATCCTCCATAATCTCTCCCCCTTCTACCCAGATAATCTTTTGTTTTTCTTTAACTATTCCTTATGGCTGTGGCAAATTGGCAATGGGTTGTTCCAACCCAACATGAAACGGACGGCGGTGTAACGGCTGCAAGGGAAAGCATAAGATGGAAGAAGTAGTGTTAGAGGATGAGACGAAAGGGATGGAGATAGGGGGAAGGAAGTTTCGGGAAACTTCTAACGAGTTGGATGGTATGAGACGATAAGGGAGAATAGCGGAGGGTGTTGTGGAAGGAGGTTTCCTTCTGTAAAGCCAAGATTGTGTTTATATAGGACACGTCCGGTGACTTAGAAAAGTATAAGAATCCACGACACTCTCAACTCATCATAGCTCTAGCTTTTTGACTTCCTTCATACCCTCATGCTAAATGAACAATATCATGTACAAAAAAAGACCATGAATAGAGTTCGAGCTAAAAGTAACGCCCAATTTTCCGAGGCCAGGAACATATACGTTGAATGATATCTATTATGAAAGGGAAGTATAAGAACGCAGCAACCGGGTAAGCTCCGCAATAAAGACCTGCACCCCTTTCATCGCATATGCAGTTGGTTTCCACTGGCGGAGGCGTTGGGGTGACCCGATCGCTGCCCTCGTCGCTCGCGATTCAAAAAGTTTGGACTATGATGAATTGAGGATATCTTGGGATTCTGTGCTTTCTGCGTCTCTGGACGTATCCTATATATACACAATCTTTGACTTTTCATAACTTACTCTTCATCCACAGCACCCTCCGGTACTCCCTCCTATCTTCACATATCATCCAACTCCTGCGGAGTTTCCCGAAACTTCCTTTCCATCCCTTTCGTCACATCCTCTTAGACTGCTTCTTCGATCCACCGCGATCCTTCGCCGTCCTGACACCGCTATCCGTTTCCTCACCCTTATAGTGTGACACTTATACGTTCCAACCCCTGGGAAACCTTAATCTCTAACCTATAGTCTTCCCTAGTGTTCCCTAGTGCCAATTCCTAAAACATCCTAAACAGTCCTCCTCAAGCTAACATCTCAGCCAAACATACTGTCCCTCCACTAATACCATGCTGGTTCACACCGCAACCGTTGTCAAACCCAATTCCTCTCGGCCATGTCCCACCGATGTTCCGACTATCGCGCAGGTATGGAATCTTCGTGAATTTCAACAGAGATTGTTCGCAATGATATCTCCGGGCTGAGAATGTCGGCGTTTCCTGATGGGAGCGAGGTGGCGGGTAGGAAGCGCAGCAGGCGAGCTGTGGAATGGTTTGAGGATCTCGCGTTTGGCGAGGTCTCGTGTTTTTGGGCAACTCGTGTTTGGTGGTCTTGGAAACTGTTACCTGTCGTGGGTGGCTTAGAGACCCACTATGGTGGAGCTATGGCCCCGAGCTTGATGCGCTGTCGGCTATACCTTTTCCCGTTGACCACCGAGACACTACTCCGACCTTCCAGTAAACCCCGCGCCCTTTGCTCAATTGGCAGTGGGTTGACCCCAACGCGTCATGCAATTTCCCCCAAATGAAGCAAACGTTAAGATAGCTTTTATAGGAAGTGTATAATAGAAAAACAGTATTGTACTGCCACAAAATGACCGATCAAGCGTTAGGCTATTCCTAGTTGAACCCACTGCCCGAAAAGACAGCCATAAGGCCTGTTCTCTACCTGCTCTTGGACGCAAAACCTGGCCTGTTTGATGAGCTGGAGATGAATCGCATTCCAGAATTTCACCGCAGCACTGCTATTTAATTCATTGTTCTTATTTCCCCTTGCGAGGTATATTTTCGTATTCATTTCATACTTTCTTCCTGTAAATTCTTCCCCTACAGACCATTTCCTCTGTTAGAATTTTCACGAAGGTTCTATATGTATGACATGGACGACTAGACGACAGAAAAGAGATGGGCTTTGGCAAGTGTTGGACAGAGTGGGAAGTTGAAGCGCTAGTGTATATGATCGGGAGGGTTAGCTCTGGATTTGATTTCGAGTAGTTCACCTCATCATATACATTTTGTAATTAAAAGCCGAGATAAGGACACAAGTACCTTCTATTCTGACTGCGTTCTTGTAGTATATAAGACCGCCGCTTTGACAGGACATAGGAAGGGGACGTGGGAAAAAATACAGCGATTGAAGTTACTTTACAACATCTTCTTGGCTTTTCAAGTTTGTTTCAATTCCCCATTTCTTTATCACTCTTTGTCTTCACATCGAGTACACAGTTCTACAAGTGATAATGATTTTAAGTAGGTTCATGGCCTATGAATCCCCGGTTGTTGTAGGGCTTTCACATTTTTCGATTTTTAGGTTTTAAGATTTGGGTGCACTCGCGGTTTTTGTCACTATAGTACACTGTGCACGGGCATTATACAATTATTAGGACCTGACCAATCTCCTACACTAGCCAGTGCAACAACTGAAAATGCCTACTCGCGATTTGGGGTAAAGAAATATATGTGGTCATGTCTTGTGGCCTTTTTCTCCCGAATGTACCCAAAACCGTAGTTCTGGTGCGGTGGGTGATCACAGCATAATATGACAATCTTTCAACCCCATTCAGAGTAGCAACCCTAGGTCTATAGACAACTTAGTATGATAGTACGAATACGGTAATTCAGTCGTATTTGTGGGATCACATGCCTGACAGCCTTGACTGTGTAATAGACAGTTTAGCGAGTTTAAATATTGTTTACGACCATGCCTAACATCTTTTACTTACTTCTTTCACTTCTATTACACCACCACGGTACATCATCTACAAAGCATTACACTATGTTCAAACAAATGTCTCATTTCAAGCTCACACACAACCTTCGCGTTGCTGGTATCCGCCCCCGAATGGGAGCTCTCACAAGATTCCACACTACTCAAGTAAGATACTGATTGATCAATAATGTTGTATTACATCTACTAACCTTTTTGCTCAGAGTAAATCAATCGCAGAACTGGTACCTCACGTCTCCAATAGCGAATCATCCGGCGACTATATAGAATATGTGGCCTGCGATGGAACCGGGTTGACATACCGTCTGTACAAAAAGGTCTAATCTCCTTACAACTTAAGACTAGGTCTTCTGGAAACTTGACTAAATGGTATTAGGATCTCGTGCAAGCCATCTGCGCTAACAGATATCTTATTGATTCTGCAAAGAGGTTGGAGCTAGGGGTCACTAATACAGGGACAGGGCTCGGCCCAGAACTTGAGGAACAGTCTGAGAAGATCAGTGAACTGAATGAGAGGATCAGATTCCAGGAAGGGGAGATCACAGCGAAGAATGAGAAGATCGAAAGCCAGGACCAGAAGATCAGGGAACAGCGAAAAGAGATCTCAGACCTCAAAGATGCGAACTCGGACCTCAACGATGATATCTTCGAACGGGTTTGGGAGAGCCGAGGACGGGATAATTGGAGAAATGACGGATGAGGCAGAGCTCCATGATCCAGTTTGGCTACTGTGAGGATCTCGAGTTGGCTATGACTGACCGCAAAAACGGAAATGTTGATATCTCTTTATTTTGGTGCTTTTGGGCTAGAGCAAATGCTTTTTATTTTCCTTGTCTAGCGGCGTACTGCAATTACGCAAAAAGTCACAATTGGTGGCGTTCTATGGGCCATGTTATATAACTCTTAAAACCCTTTGTACCCTACAAATCTCTACTCTACTTGTATGTTCAACCTGAATTTTCGCCAGAATATACTTGCACAAACTCTACACATGCAATCTATCACGGGAAATGTCAGTGATATCATACTTGTATGATTCATGCTATAAGCGCAGGGCGCCGTACACAAACCAAAATCCTCCAATCTTGTCAGAATCAGATCTGATAGCCATCACATCTTATCACTCGAAAGCCTGCAGATATCTGCAGTCCCAGCAGGCCTGGTCAGATGGGCCTCGGAACCCGGACCGCGGCCCACAGTCAGGTCTGGCCACCTCCTGCAAAAGCTCAGGCCGACCCAAGCCTGGCCGGACTGTCGCCGCTTGCGAACACTGATTGCCTTTGGTAACTGCACAATTATCTTTTAGCACGGGCCAGACTCCTCTAATATACAAACTTAGGAGCTGCACCACGGTACACTAGAAAAGCATCGTAAGCAAACTCCTAGGCCACCTGGATACCCCCTCATCTAGACCGCTAAAAACGAATTAAAACTTTTGGGTTGGTTACCGTACTTAGATAAACCGTGTCTACCGTCCCGACTACCACCCGATTTGCTACCGTGATGTTGCGTCGACGAGAGATTGAAATCAAATTTGCTATTTTCAGCCTGATGGCCGTTCACAAGTGACCATTCCAACCCCACGCTCCGCGCCAATTGGGAACCATCCCACCCGAGTGCCCTGGAGCCATCCCGGGCTCATTAAAAAATTTCGCGGTAGATATAGCATGGAGAATAGGTACAGTATTTGCTCACACCACTAGCGATAATAATATCTGTCCATCACAGATGTTTTTTGTTGCAGCAGTAATAATAGCCCCTTTTCATACTTAATAGGGGTCCTCAAGGTTGGATCACAAGGGTTGTTCGTCAATTTAGAGGGGTTTGAATCCAGTCAATTATGTCTTGCATCCCAGGTTGGACTCTGAGTACCCGTTCGGAATTTGTCGAGCAACTGTCAGGGCTAAGTAAAGTAAGGCAGTGGTTCAGTGTTTGGGAGGCTGCGGCTTTGGATATGATTGCCCTTTTTCAAAGCTGACTATCCCTTTAAGCTTCTTTAGTGCCAGGAAACCGACTTGAGAAGTGGAAATTGTCCCCTCGGGCTCCCTCACAATCTTGACTCCTTTTGGCGCATCGTCTCCCAGCCCAAATTGAAAAACCGCCTTTGCGATCATACCTTGAGTGCTAAAGTGATCATCTTGTGAACTTCCTGCGCCCCCTCATCCCTTACCTCGGAATCATGGGTAGCGCTAGATACTACTACTAGATTATATGGGTAATCGTGATAGGAAATACATTGTTTCAGAAGTGGTATAGTGTTCAGAATAGCGAATAATGAGTACTCGAGTACTGTTCAGCATTGGCATGACGGAAACAAGAGTGGCCGTGTAGATTTGCTCTTTGATGCTAGGATAAGCTAAGTTCAACATCCATAACGAGACTAGCCAGGAGATAAACCAAATTCGTTGTGATGGGCACTGGAAAAACATACTGCCGGGCCTGAACCGACTGCACTGCGCAGCACGCTACGGAGCCATCAATTTCGGCCCCAAGGTAAGGGATCTTAGTCTGAAAATATTGCCGACTTATTAACCACCCAGTACTCGTAATGTCCTGACGTTTGTGAACACAACTGCTATTGCATGATGCCAAGATCAGGGCTAAAAAGCTGAATTTTGGCGGTATGCAATAGCAGTTGTGTTCACAAACGTCAGGACATTACGAGTACATGGCATCAGCCCTTCGTTCGGTGCCGAATTTCTGGACTTCTTAGCGTTGCAGTAGTGTGGCAATCAGCAATGGCTAGTCAGCAATGAGGTAATATTGCATGTTAGCAAAAGCAACCGAACATTTGACGCGTCAACCTTGCACCACCTACCCCGCCCCCTTACTCTCGAATACAACTACCCCCTACCGCCCTAAAGAAAAACTCCATAAAGCAGATGAATGGCGCACAGGTATCAATCAGGATTATGTATTTATAATTTATTCTTAAATATTTATTTGGTTGTGGTTTTTGGTAGTCACTTGTTGGCTGGCTTTCAGTTGTGTATGCCGACGTGCAATATCTGAAGGCGCCATGATGTTTAGGCTGATTCACACTGTTGGGAACTAGTCTATTTTGAATAATCATGGGATCGCTATCTCTGTGACAGTAGTGTTTACCATGGCAACAAGCAAACGTGAAAAATAGGGATGTCGGGGATTCTGCAAGAGTTATCATAGCTCTGATGTTTGCTTGTTGCAACGTTGGTTAGGGCACGCTGCCATTGTTTGCCTCACGAAAAAAAGTCGGCATCTCGTAGCTTAACTAACCGAACTTTAAGCGTACGTAATATCTTGAGACCTGAGCCCTAACCTGTGACTCGTTGCTTGCTCGGAAATTCTTGCTCCGAAATCCTTCTATTAGGGGGATTTCGCAATCCAGAATTCGGGATCGCTATCCTTGTGACTTGCTTGTTAAATGTCACAATAACCTGATTGGAAAGAGTGGGATTTGGAGAATATTACGAAAAGTGGGGATAAAAGTTTTGGCAGCCAGTGGTAATTCCATAAATTTATCCTAGCGATACCTTGCTAGCATTCACTCGCTAAAACAAAAAAACAAATACCTCCCGCCTATTCCGCCATACATCTGGAAAGTACCACCCGTCCAAGTTGTGGCGTGGTTGCACCATTACAGCAAGTGAGCTACCCACAGACGGCAAGGCAACCCCAGTCAAAAAACCAAAGACCGAAACTAGTAATTAGCCAAAGACACAGGAAATCCCAACCAAAACAAAACCTTCTGAATATGGACCGGCAGAACCTCCACCACAAAAGAAAACCAAACCCAATTTAACGTCCCCCACCGAAGCAGGAGACTCCCCAGCCACCGTGCACCAAGCGTCACATCTCATAAGCGCCACCCCGGCTAGTGTGGTTTGTTAGTGTTTTACACTTACTATAGCACATGGTTGCCATCGCATGTGCCTGTTCATTAAAAAAAAGTCAGTATCTTTCCGCTTGGATAACAGAATATTTATCTCTAAGCTATCGCTAGTTATCGCTTAGATGAGACATGACCCCTAACCTGTGACCTGTTGCTGTGGCGCCCACCCGAAAGATCACGGGTTCTGGATTGCGAAATCCTCCTATTGATTAGTGAGACGCGATACACACTGTGAGAAGTGGATGGAAATTGGAAGTTTAGATTATAACTTGGGCCGAAACGATACACGGCGAAACGATACACGTGGCGAAACGAAACGAAACGACCCCAAGGAATCACACCTAACACGATCGTACGCTGAAGCGGGCGAAAAGCTTTTCAGTTCACAATAGTCTCTCGCTCAATTACACCTGTCCTCAACCTCAACTAATTAAAGTAAAAACATAATTTTCTATCATCACAAACCCCCCATCCTCACCCAGAGGTACCACACAGTTCCTTCAGACAGTTTGTTCCTCTCCCATTTTCCCCCATTTTCCTGAAAACTTATGCTAACAAAATGCAGAAACAATCATCACTTGCTCTGTGGGCGTAAACCCCTTTTGCTACCTTGTCGCTCTCCCTCCCGTTTTCCTCATAGAATTTCCACCTTCCTTCCAATCTCTGCATTCCCGCATGGGAAATGCTTTCCGCCATTACATGCCTGAAGCGATATCCATATGCCCGACTCGTTAGTCCCTTTCCAAAGCCATGTGCCCGCAGGAATAGCCCTTCCTCAAAAGCTATCTAAAGAACAAAGGAGATACCAGGAGAGTCTAGCGAGCAGCATTTCCAATGGTATATGTACTTTACGTTCCAGCTTTTCTTGATATATCATCTTTCCGGTTGGGTCCGATTTGTGGTGCAAGGACTTTATGGACTCTTCACTTCAAGTGACGGGAAAGTACTGTGCGCTGTCAGAGGTCACACAGAAGAGGCAGGATTCCTCGTGCAAAGTAATAGTGTCCTATTAATCAGAGGAGGGAAAGAGTTGTCTTGCTTGCTTGTCAATTAGTACACATCCCTGTGACAAATGTTCCCAAGCGTCCATTTCTTCCGTCTTCAGCTGACTGCAGTCCCGGGCATCCCGGGTGTCTGTCTCAAGCTTTGGGGCAGGGGCATACGTCCATTGGCAAAGACTATCATAGTGTCTAACAGGGTAACTATAGGGCCCTACAGTTCTCGGCGGATCGGTAACTCCCGAATCCTACCTGCAGTCCTTGCCCATCTCCTGCAGTCCTCACCAGGGTTATTTCGCCACATGAGAGACCAGCAGTCCCGGCCAGGCCGTCCCAGGCGCCCTCTCAGATACTGCCCTCCGTCCCTCCTTGGCTCGTGGTGTTTACAGGGCGGAAGGGATGCTTGGAAACACTTCATGGGACTCCCATGCTCCTAGCAATTTGTAGCATGTGTTAATGTGACTCCTCTCATCTCCCACATACTAATGGCCCCGGTAACTTGACGATTGGCATAACCTATCTGTATTGCCATCATAGTAGAATAATACTTTTTGCATGCAAAGTCCATGGCAGTCGAGTGGGATAGGGGTGACGGCGGGGGTCTGTGGATGCTGTTTGTGTCATAGGGGCAATTGTGCATCGCAGTGCTTGGGCAAGTACCGAGTTGGCATTGCGTTCACAATTGGGGAATAAATCAACATTCTAATAATTACAGCACTTGTATTGGTTAAATATACGAGTATTGGTATTAGTACAGTACTCTAAGTTGGGCGGGTAGGATTGGACATGGGATACTGTGGAGCATGAACCTTGTTCCCTAGCTAGTTAATGGTTTGGGACTTTTATATAGTTATAGTGGAGCCTGGAAGGCAGATATGGGCACATTGTCAACGGTGGTACGGTAACGGTGGTTGTCATGGGGGCTATGGGTTGGTTACTAGTATATAGGTCGATAGATAGGGAGATACACTCGGAGGACAGACGACGACCTCTACAACCACCCAGAGTTCGTTAGGGGGCGGGGCGGGGCAGGCTTTCCCTCGGCAGGCCCCGCCCTTACAATTGGCCCCGGGGGTTATTTTGGGGGTGATTCCGGCCTGCCCCCGTCCGGGGCGAGTCCCCGCTCATTCACTGGACCGGCCTGGTTTCGCCCCACCTGTTTTAAGGGGGAGCCTTCTGGGGAACGGGTGGGGCCGGGGGCTAGAGCAGTGAACCCTAAAAGACACGCCCTGCCCATCGCCGGGGCCCGTGCTTTTCGGGGCCCCGGAGGCCCCGTAACGAATACTACAACCACCTCAGTGAATGAGGATTTCCAGTACCGTGACCTTTTGATTTCTTCTCTTCTGCGCTGATTCTTTTTACCACACTATCTTGAGACTTGAGAGGTATCGGTAGGGTGCGTGGTGTTTGCACATACCGGTGTATCCTTGTTCTGGCCTCTCTTTCTTGTTTGTTCTCGGAGCCGATCACTGCACTTAGAGGAGACAATTTTCTGCCTTCACCAGCGACTCTCTCTCCTGCTATTTCCTCCTTTCAATACCTGTGAGTCCCACTGAAAGTCTTTTCTCCATTTCTTAGATTAAATTGCCAAGCCATCCGATTGGTATGGTTCTGGCATCAAGGGGCTAATATTGGTCTCCGTGGGGTTACGGGGTAGGATTGGCCTACCAGCAAAGAGTTTCTAATTGGTGTGGTAAGGTGAAATAGAAAGTGGTGGCAGATGAGGTACCCTGGATGTACACAAATACAACAGAAAGTGTTAGAAAATTGTAATTTCGATCCCCGGTTTCCCAAAGTAACCTATACTAATATCAACATAATTTTACACTTCCAACAAAACCTTTTTTCACCCGCCCCGTGTATATTTCTAGAAAGTTACCATACCTGGACTTTGTATTGGTTAGTAACTCACTTGCTTTGATTTCTCCCTTCGTTCGTTCCCCAGTTTCACGCACTTTTAGAGTTGCACTAATAGAATAGTAAGGACAGGGAAGGTAACGATAGACATCCCACCAAGATAAATAAAAAGCAGGTGAAGTACTCGTACTTGTACAATAGTCGGTTGCGAATCTACACAAACAACCGAGTTTCCATCGTGACCATGCTGACAAGTACTTATTTAGCACTATTCTGAGCACTACACAACGTCTAAAGCACGAAGGTTCTCATATCACGATTACCCAAATACGCTATCTCTGCAGTGAAGGGGATACCCGTACCACCCTTCATGTTCATCATATGATACTTACATCACTGTTGTCACAATTATTCCTCACTTCGTCCTCTTTAGTTCACCCCAATCACTTCCACAACCCGCACTTAGCGCGAGTGCCTGAAAACGAACTAAGGGATTTTGTGGTGGTGTCTATCTTTGCCTTTCCTATCATAGATATCACAGATCACACTATTAGTGCAACTCTGGGAGTACGTGAAATTCGGTAATGAACGAAGGGATACAAACTCCACTCCGATGATGCTGAGTTTTGCATGGTACGGAAAACCACCTTTCTTTTATTGTGGAGAGCGTATGACTGCGTTGAGGGTAAACTAATGGTTATGCGCACATGTTTGTTAGTCCTATTTAGTTAGCCCCCCCCGACCTCTGAGTGAACAAGGACCTTCTCTCTCACCTCCACCACACCACGTCCACCTCATCAAGCAAACACCTCCTCCCATCAACACCTTGATCTACTTTCGTCGTCTCAGCTCAATGCCTCGCTCAACACCCCTTTGGTGGGCTGTACAGAATGGCCATGTCGAGGTCGTAAGGATGCTGCTGGAAAGGGATGATGTCGATCCTAACATATCTAACACTGAAACTGGTAGAACGCCACTTTCACTAGCTGCCAGGAGAGGAAGTCATGAAGGCATTGTGAGGATGCTACTTGCTCGACATGACACCGACCCCAACTTAGGTGGCCCCCAATCACTAACCCCACTCGAAGTCGCTGTGAGCTACGGCCATGAGCGCATTGTGAGGTTGCTGCTAAAACGCCAAGACACCAATCCGAATATATTGGGCCGGAATAATGGGCCAACCGCTCTATGGCGTGCTGCCGAGAAGGGCAACGAGCGGATGGTGAAATGGCTGCTGGAACGTGGTGCCAATCCCAATACCCAATATTACGGGACTCCACTCTCATCGGCTGCAGATAGGGGGCACGAGGGGGTCCTGAGAGCACTACTGAAAAGAAGCGATGTCAATCCCAACATAGCGGATCCTACTGGTGCAACTCCGCTGTGGTGGGCTGCGTATAATGGCAACGAGGGAGTCATGAGTATACTACTGGAACGGAACGACCTCGATCCCAACATACCTGACACTCTATATCACTCGAGTCCGCTTATGATGGCTGCCAAGACGGGGGGTGTGAGGGTTGTGAGCAGGCTCCTAAAACGAGATGATATCGATGTGAACAGAGTTTACAGTAGTCGTAGAGAAACAGCGCTATTGGTGGCCGCCGAGTGGGGGAAGGAGGGGGTGGTAAGGATGCTGCTAAAACGGAAGGAGATCGATCCTAACATACCAAACCGGGAGGGTGAGACTCCGCTTCGGCTCGCAATCCACGGGATCAGGAGGACCAGCAGGCCCGATGAGGGGATCGTGAGGCTACTGCTGGAGCGAAACGACATCAATCTCAATATAGCGGACACGAGATATGGCCAAACGCCGCTTGAATATGCTGTCAGTAAAGGCTACCAGGAAATTGCTGAGTTGTTGCAGGAACGGGCAAATTCCATTACCAGCAATAGAGGTCACGTTCCAGCAACAGAACTAGTCCTCCCCGACATATCCGGGCCGTCCGAACGCCCTCGCAAAAGGGCCCGTCGGCTATGATATCCCTGGATAAAACTCTGCCGCTCTCGCTCGTCCACCAAATATCGCATCCAATCAGAACAAATTTTACGAAACAAAATCCGAAACCCCTATCCGTCATTCGGCTTATTTGTGCATTGCCATGTCACTACACTTGTTATCGCTTTGCATTATTCACCGAACAAACCTCGTCATCTCTCTATCATCCAACTCTTCTTTCCATCATTCATCTTTCTTACATCATATATAATATTATATTAGATGTAATCCCATCTGATAGTTTTCATGGTGCGATGTTTGCTTTGTGGCACAACCTGTAGAAGGGTCTTTACTATTTTTGAGTGCGTTTTTCCTGTTTAGGTTTTGAGTGCATTGCAAACCTGTATTCAGTCTCCAATTAATCGGTCGAGAGCAGGGTTCCGAATGGGCGGCGGAAGACTGGACTGGACTAGCTAGTCAGGTCGAAAGTCAAGTCTAGTCCAATGGTGGAAATCAGACCGACAGGACAGTCAGGATTATGGAAACCGACTTGACCAAGACTGGTCTGACCAGGCCTGCCAAGCAATTGGATTTGCTATTTTTATCACTATATATTACATTCAAGTAAAGCTTTTCTTAATTAAAGTTATTGTTTTTCATGAAATATATGATGGAGGTAGTGCCTCGCTTGGATTAGGGGTGGTGAAAATCGGTTCTTGAGTATTGAACCATTTTTGGTTCACTAAGTGAGTGATATTACATGACCACATGCCACAATACCGGTATTGGATACGACTTATCCATCAGGTAATCGTATTTCCACTGCATATTATCCTCTCCAGGATATTATATCAGCTTTTATTGAGGGGCTGTTGATTCATAGCGTGACAAGCGACTTTAAGATCCGAGTATAGCTATACTTCTATTCTTAGCGAGTGTTGGGCTTGGTGACATTCAGACTTATGCGATCCCCCATAAAGACTGGTCTGGGACCAGTTCAAACCGGACCGGACCACCCAAGTTAGTCGGGTCCAGTCATCGCCATCACCAGGACTTACCAGCCCGGTCCCGCCTCCCAGACTTGACCGGTCGGACTATTCGGAACCCTGGGACTAGCTAGTCAGGTCGAAAGTCAAGTCTAGTCTAATGCTGGACATTAGACCGACTGGACAGTCAGGATAATGGAAACCGACTTGACCAGGACTGGTCTGACCAGGCCTGCCAAGCAATAGGATATGCTATTTTTATCACAATATATTACGTTCAAATAAAGCTTTTCTTAATCAAACTTATTGTTTCCGTGAATTATATGGTGGAGATAGTGCCTCGATTAGATTAGGGGTGGCGAAAATAGGTTCGCGAGTATCCAACTATTTTTGGTTCACTAAGTGAGTGATATTACATGACCACATGCCACAATACCGGTATTGGATGCGACTTATCCATCAGGCAATTGTATTTCCACCGCATATTATCCTCTCCAGGATGTTCTATCAACTTTTATTGAGGGGCTGTTGATTTATAACATGACAGGCGACTTT
>Ga0307517_10003725_pt1 | contig 23696 bp, 17 predicted proteins | sample 23_EM_MG_FD_194515 | JGI IMG/M metagenome (GOLD analysis project Ga0307517, IMG submission 194515) | Populus trichocarpa ectomycorrhiza microbial communities from riparian zone in the Pacific Northwest, United States - 23_EM | ecosystem: Host-associated > Plants > Roots > Unclassified | place...
ATAAAATTAACTCAAATAACAATTTTAGAGCCTGATTTAGAGGTCTTCTGGATAGGGCCAATGAAGCAAGCCCATCTCATAGAACTATGCCTTAGATAGAAAATCATGGTTTCATATTGTTGCTATGATAGTCTTAACTAAGGGAATGTTTGACAGTGTGGTTGCGGTTGCTTTTCAAATAATTTTTCGTGCCGAAATACATGTCAATGATGTTTTTTTATTTTTTAAAAATCATTTTTGACATCAGCACATCAAAACGATCCAAAACATACAAAACATATTATTTTTTAGCAAAAAAATAAATTTTGAATTTTTTAGGAACGCAGTTTGCACCGCGTTCCCAAACGGTTTCTAAATCTCTCCTTAAACTTAGTTCTACCATACTAATTCATAAAATAATTTGTTAGACTATCCATGTAAAATATTTACAGTAAATCTATATTTAACTATCTAGAATCTTCAGTTATATTGACATATTCTTTAATAATATAAAGACATGCTATTTAATAATATCTTTAACTAAATCTGTATAATTTTCTATGTGTTAATATAAGGTTATTTTGTTCGACTATAATGTGAAGGGTTCAATATCATAGATCATAAAAGAACCACCTTTTGCATTCATACATAGAGGATTATATAAAACTCCTATTATTTTAAATTAATGCCATCACAAATACAATTTACACTATAATTCTAAGTTTTCCCGTAGTGTTATTAATTTTCGTATACTTTGAGAATAAATTAAATGTTGTTTAAGCTTAATTAGAAGAAAAAAGAGAGTAGAAACTAGGATAGGATTGCACTCTAAAAACACGAATACCAAGAGGTGATTGTAAATAAAAGGAAATAACATGGAAGTAATATAGAGAAATCACGGTTGGTCTCTACCTTCATCCTTCTTTACAAGGGAAAAACAAGTCTAAGGAATTGAATATAGAAAAACAAATATGGAAAATACAATCCTCCTGCATTTATTATTGCCCCCTTTGCTTAGATATTGCCAACAGAAAAAAAAAGAAAAGAAAAGTCAGAGGCCAAAAAGCAAAGATACCTCTAGGTTTGTGTTACAAATGTTGCCACTATTTGGCAGTTTTTTTATATATTTTTGTCAGTAAATTCATTTACTTTCCAAAGACAGAAACAACCAAACAAAATAAATAAAAGAAAAGTGAAGTGGCTGGGTATGAACTGCCTGGAGAAGGGGAAAAGGGGGAGAGGGAGAAAGAGAAGAAGATAGAGAGTTGCATGCAAGTTGCTGTGATCTTGGTATAGAGAAGCAATTAAATTGATTTATAATTTGTTTCACCTTCTTGTGTTGTTTTCAGAATTTTTTATTTATTCTCGATTAAATCTATATCATCTTCATTGTTAAGGACCCTTTTCTTATACATCTCTCAAATTTCAAAAGGTATGATTTGATTTCCAATTTAATCATGTATATATGATCTAACAATTTATATGTGATATTTGATTAATTGCAGTCTAGGCACCAAAGGGAATTTGGACGAAATCTTCTCTCAAGCAAGAGGTAAATATATTACATTTTTTTCTTTCATCAAAAAAGAAATTAAATGTAAAATTTTACAATTAATTATGTCTCAAAACATCATTATGCATAACCACACAATGGATTTTAATTAGAATACAATGAACACATAATAAAACTAGAGGAAAATTTAATTGCATCTACATAGCATAGTAAATGGTCTTTTTGCATGTAGTTTATGATATATTTGCCTATGCATTAATTTGGATTTGCATAATATCACATGGACATGATATGTTTGGCTTGTGATGGATCCATTCGCATGTGGTAATTCATCATTAGATTTAGTTCATATTTGTGTTTTCCAATTTGGTTAGTGTCCGAATCTCACAATGATTTCACCTAAGACTATATATGAAAGGAAGATAATCATGGAATGAATGAATTTTATCTGAAAATTATAAGATTCACTCCCAAACATTTTCTATAAGCTTGGTTTGAAGCCCGTGCAAGCAATTGTTGTATTAACAAAACTATGAGCTTATTCTTCATTTTTGTTATATATGTCATAACTATTAACTATAATATGTTTTCTAATAATATTTTTGTTAGAATCATTAATTTTACATGTATTTCTTCATTTTTGTTATGATTGTTAGTTTTAATTTGTTTTCTTTCAACTTTTTTTTTTGTTAAGACCATTAATTTTACACGTGTTTCTTCATTTTTGTTAGAATCATTAATTTATATGACACGTGTTTTTTTGTTTTTTTTATAATCATTAATTTTAATTTTCTTACCATGATTTTTATTGAAGCTATTAATTTTACATGTTTTTTTTTCCTGTTGTGATTGTTTCCTTGTATAATTCTTTTTGAAACATTAACGTTACACGTGTTTCTTTGTTTCTGTTGTGACCGTTAATTTTAATGTGTTTTTTAACAATAATTTTTTATTAAAACTATTAATTTTACACGCGTTTCTTAATTTTTCTTGTGATAGTTAATTTTAATATATTTTCTCATTTTTATTAGAACCATTAATATTACATGTGTTTGTGTAAGAATTTATTGTATTAACAAAATTATGATCTTATAACTATTAATTATAATATGTTTTCTAATAACATATTTGTTAGAATCATTAATTTTATATTGTTTCTTCATTTTTTTATGATAGTTTTAATTTGTTTTCTTTGAACTTTTTTTTTTGTATTAAAAACCGTTAATGTTAATTTTACATGTGTTTCTTCATTTTTTTTATGATCATTAATTTTAACATGTTTTCTTATAATAATTTTTATTGAAACTGTTAATTTTACACGTGTTTCTTTGGTTTTGTTATAATCATTAATTTTAATTTCCTTATAATGATTTTTATTAAATCTGTTAATTTTATATGTTTTTTTTTTCTTTTGTTGTGATCATTAATTTTAACATGTTTCCTTGTATAATTTTTTTAGAAACATTAATGTTACACGTGTTTTTTTATTTCTGTTGTGACCGTTAATTTTAATGTATTTAACAATAATTTTTGTTGAAACCATTAATTTTACACGTGTTTCTTCATTTTTGTTATGATTGCTAATCTTTACATATTTCCTTATAATGATTTTTGTTATAATTATTAATTTTACATGTTTTTCTTTGTTTTTGTTATAATAATTAATTTTAATTTTCTTACAATGATTTTTATTAAAGTTATTAATCTTTTTTTTTCCTGTTGTGATCGTCAATTTTAACATGTTTTCTTGTATAATGTCATATGTGTTTCTTCATTTCTGTCGTGGCTGTTAATTTTAATGTGTTTTATTATAATGATTTTTTAAAAAGTTTTTAGTTTTACACTTGTTTCTTAATTTTTATTATGATCATTAATTTTAATATGTTTGTCAGAGATAAATAAGATTTTCAAATCAATTTAAATTTGTCAGAAATACTCAGACATTCAAAATTTGTCAGAAATAAAGCTCAAAATTGATTTAGGATATACTCATGGTTGCAACTTAAGATATGAAGTACGAGTCCCGATAGTTAATCCAAATTTATCAAATAAGATGATGTTTTTTTCTATATTTTTCCATGATATCAAACCCTTCTTAGTAGTAATTATAGTATATAGGTTGTAAAAGATTTTTTTTCCATAATTATCAATTTTTGAAAAGATTGTTTTTGCATAATTGTCAAATTCTAAATCTTATCAGTTATTATTTATATATATAAGCTTAAATGATCTGTATATAGTAATATACTTGCAAGTATGCAATTATAGATAGGTAAAAATTAGAAGTACAATAATGAATATATATATATATATATATTTGCTTTTCTTAATTATTTCGTTTAAGAAATTGAGTATAGGAAATTAAGGGACCTTACTATTTGAAAGAGTAATAGAGTTTTTTACAAAATTTTCTACTAAGTGATGTATACTCATATTCATTGGGGAAAACTTTTTAAAATCATGATAGGATAGATCTTTCACAATTAATATGGTATTATAATTATTGAATTTATAAAGGAATTTTAGTATCTCCAGCATTACTGTGTTTGAAGCAACTTGACTCTAATAATATTTTTATGCCTAATATTACAGGAGGAAAATGTTCTCTAACAATCCAAGATTGGGCCGAACTTCAGACAATCAGCGAGGTGCTGCTGCTAACTATGGAACCTCAGGTGCTGCAATTTATGAAGAAGTACCGGATGGCAGAAGAATTTCAGAATATCAAGGTGTCGAGAGGTTAGTATTGTTGCCCCCTTTCTTCCATGGTTTTCTCTGCACATACAAGAAAATAAGCTCAGGTGCCTCCTCTAATGCAAATGTAGTACCAGGGACCAAGGGCAATATGTGGCTCACGCATTCAACAATGAAGTATTTCTACCAAATCAACCATCAAGCACGGGTAAAGCTATCTTTAATTTCCAAGATTTGTTTGCTTTGCTGAAAATCATCATTTTGATTATTTAACTTCTAACTCGAAGGGTTTTTGCTAAGGACAGTAGCTACTGCATGAAGTCGGAAAATTCTAGCCATACGTACAAATCGGAATGTAGGATCCGCGATTGCATTGGTTGTCCATGTAATTCAAAAATTAGCATAAATTGTTTACTTACAATTAATATCAAGACAAAGTCATATTAATCATACAATATATTTAAGTTTAAAATAAAAGCAAAGAAAAATACTTATTTGTTGAAGTACTTTAAAATAATAAATCTTTTATCTTTAAGACTTTATTGCTTATCTTTTGATGAAAATAATGTTTGCAATAAGTCTTTTAAGATTTCTATAATACCATATAATTTAGATGCACTTTTATACAAAATATTTGAATCAAAATAAAAAGACTTGATTATCTCTCAATAAAGTGAACTTAAACTCTATATTTAAGAGAAAAATCAAAACATATAAAAGAAAAAGAAACACTAAAAATGAGACGAGGAAAAATGTGTAAAAATATACAAAAAAACTTGTTGAAAACTCTACCTTCACCCCCTTTTTATAATGGATTTTGGGAGTTAAAAAAGTTAAAAAATTAATTATGGTAATAATTGGAAATAACTTTCACCATTATTAATCTTTGATTAGACACCGTAAATCAAGAATTAAACCTAAATATCTTGGAAATAAATCTGAATTTTTTACGTGAAAAAACTTTTTAGGTTTGAAAAAAAAAATGCTTTTAGAAGAGAGACTGTTCATGTTATAACATTCATGGGTTGGACTGGACACAAATTAGATTAGAAAAAATAATTCTTTATAGGCCAGCCAATAATTATAATAGATTGGCCAAAAAAATAATATTTTATGGTCTAAAATATTATTTATAATAAACCCAAACTCAGGCCCAGACCGGTGCTTGTGTGTGTGAGTTTAAGCCTAAAAACCACTTTACTTATGACCTCTCCCCTATAAAAGCTTGGGTGTTCTTTGAGTCTAATTTTAACTTCTTAACTTTTCACTATATAAACATTAATAAAGTTTTGTTTCATTCCAATGTGGAATAGAGTTCTTTTAAAGAGTTTTAGATTTCACCAATACATGTCAACTAATAGTTCTTTGAAAACCAATTTTTCATTCACCCACAATTTATTTAAATCATGTTAATATTTTATATTAAAGAGTTTATGTTGGAGTGTTTCAATAGAAAAAATTAGAGAGTGGGAAAACTGTTTTTATTCATTGCATGTGTCGTATATAAATATAGATTACAAAGTGAACTTTTGAATTATTAGATATCATAGAATATTAATCATTCATTATCTGAAACTACCTAATCTTTTTAAATTTAAATAATTCTAATTGTATATCATAATATCTTTAATACCTCCTTTTAAGCCTATCATTGGTTGGGAAAAATAAAAAGCTTTGTATTTAAAAAATAAGAATATATGACACTTGCAAGTGGCTTTGTAAATATATATACTAGTTGATCTTTGCTAGAGATATACTGAACTTTAATGTTATCATTTTCTACATTCTCTTTAACAAAATAAAAGTCAATTTCTACGTGTTTTGTCTTAACTTTAAAAATAGGATTAAAGATAAGTAAGCAGCTCCAACATTATCACATCATAAGACAATAGAGTTGTCAACTTCTTGACCAATTTCCCTCATTAGTGATCATAGCTAAATGATTACAAAAGTGACATTAGCAATTGTCCTATATTCTTCTTCACTATATTCTTCTTCACTAGATGATCTTAACACTATTTTTTTTCTTAGTTGACTAGGAAATCAAGTCTTCTTTCTAAAAACACTGCATAACCTCTTATACTTCGTCTGTCATCCTATGTGTTTGCCCAATCCATATCAAAAAATTCATGTAACTATATTGTTGCAAAGGAGAAAATAAAAGACCTAGTCAATTGTTTCTTCAAGATATTGTAGAACTTTTTTACAACTTTGACAATGTATAGTGGTAGGATTAGACATATATTGACATATCTTGTTGACAACGATGTAGGTTATGTCAGGTCTTGTTAAGCAAGCATATTACAAAGAGCTAACAACTTGACGATACATTTGCGGGCCATTTATTGGATCACCATTCAAAATGTTTAGTTACAAATTGGAAGGAAGAGGGTTTTTTCTGACTCAGCACCATCCATCTAAGTTTTGGCCATCAAATATTGAAGATAATTGTGCTGTGATAGTAGAATATCATTGTCATGTCTAATTACTTCAATACCTAAAAAGAAATGAAGATCATCGAAATCTTTTAAATGAAACTGAAGGTTCATCTTTTATGGTGGGATTGGTCCCTATGATAACCATATCATTTACATAAACAAGTAGATACAAGATTTCAATACCATGTTTAATTATAAATAAAGAAAGAATCAATATGTGAACCTATAAATCCAACAATAAGCAAAATAAATAAAAAAATCAACCTTTAGAACCTTGCCCCCCATAAATAGACTTTTGTAATTTAGATATATATTGAGGGCATCCATCATCAACAAAGCCATGTGGTTATGCCATAAATATCTATGTTTTGAGAGTGTTGTTAAGAAATGCATTGGAGATGTTTAATTGTTTTAATATCCACCTTTTAGAAATTACAATAATGAAGATTGCCCTAATCGTTGTGGCCTTAATACTGGGCTAAAAGTAGTTGAGTAATTGATTTCATTTTATTGGGTATAACCCTTTGCCACTAATATCGCTTTGCATCTTTCTACCGACCCATCTGCCTTGTATTTGAGCTTGAGTACCTATTTATTGCCTGTAGCATTAGCATTGAGTGTTTTTGAAACCAAAATCCACATGCTATGAGAAATAAATGTTGTAAACACAGCTATTATGACAATTCTCCACCATGGTCCGCAGCGAAACCTGTTGTTAAAAATTTCTTAGCATGCTATATCTTCCATGCTTGCAATATTATAGCCGTTGTGAGTTTTTTTTTTTTTTTGCGGTAAATCAGATATATTGAAACTACTCTTCACGCCTTAACTATTTCCTAATTAAGTAATTCCTTATTTAGTTCATTTACACTAATGATTCCATTTAAGCAGTGTCAGGTAACAAAGAAGAGGATGCAATAACTCGCGATTTGGATTCATCTACACAACTGATTATTTTCCCGGTACGCTCCATTTGATGTTTAGATTAATAGATAGAGATGCTATCATAGAAAGTATATATTAAAAACTTTTTATATATAAATAAATAAATAAATAAATCTCTCGTTAAGTGTCATAGATTAAGTTCACTAATTGGTGAAATTTCTAAGTCATTATTGCTTATGAAATTAATTTTTATGTTACAGCAGATACCCAGCCATGCTGAGGAAGTAGGAACTATGGCACAAATGACTCGTGACCAAGATGTTGCCAATTTTAATAGGTAAAGAGAAGGCCTAAAGATCCATCTCTTTTCAATATCTCATTGATTCTTGCAGTACAATATTTCTGAATTTGTTTCTTGGTTTCTCCTTTAGGCCAAGAAATGACTTGACAAGATCAGGCAAATCTAGATTTCGTGGAGTTGCAAGTTATTCAAAGTCATTATGGCTAAAAAAACTTTGAGTTTTAGAAATCTGGCGTTGATAAAAAAATCTAGATTACCAAGATGTTAACTCAATTATATTTATTTTAATCATTTATATCTATTTAGTAACTGATTATGGACTCAATTTTCATTTTATTTCGAACAGGCATATTGACGACGGCACTAGCATATGGCAAGCTTGGAGTCCATCGGGTGAACATATCTTGAACATTTTTGGTTAGTCTTTGCTTTCTATATTCTGAAGAGTCAGTTTGGTATCATTTCTACGTTTTGATTTTGTTTTTAAGAACTAGAAAATAAAAATAGGAAACTTGTATTTTTTTTGTGATTTTTTTCATAAAAAACAAAATAGTTTTAAAAGACTTGAATAGCCGTTGTTGATTTTGCTTTAAGAAAACAATCCAAAACATATAAGTTTTATATTCTATTTCTAAACAATAAATGATATAGAACAAACCCTAGTCAGTCCACTGTGAATTCCAATTGTTTTCATAGAAAACTAAAACATAAAGAATTTGCTTTGCATATGTTTGTATCGAATCAGAGACGGAAGAGGAAGCAGCAATTGCTTTCGACCTAGCATGCATAAAGCAGAAAGGATACCAAGCAATCACCAACTATGACATAAGATACTATGATGTTGAGGCAATGATCAATGGCAACACACCCAGGCTGCCACAAATGGAAGTGGAAACAACATGTCCTGTGACAGCACCAGTGCAAGCTTACCCTCACGGGATAAACACAAACGATGATGGATACAGCAACAACATCCAACCTACAATCTACCATGCTCGAGGGTTCCGTCCAGCAAAAGAAGGTCTGCCAAACTTTGTAGAGATCTTGGGTCTTGTGAGGCAGGATAATGGATCAGGGTTAAGGTTCCAACATGGAGATTTTAGCCCTTTTAACATCTACCGAAAGCAAAAGGTAAGAAAACCAGCAGTTCGACACACTGCTTTTGGCCTTGGACATGCAGCTGCAAGTGCATTTCAATCTTACGAGCAAACAGAAATTATTGGTGATCATCAGTACTCCTCTTTTGCACCTCAGTCGGCACAAAACGCTTGGTCGTTCCCGCCTTACTCCTTCAACTTTGAGAATGAGCAGAGGTTGAATACTGTAGGACTAGGGTTTAAACATTCAAGCACAAGCCGTTTCAAGGTTTACAAGAGGAACACCATGTGGAAAGGGAAAGCAAAGGTGAACTTCTGATCCTTGAACCATATGTTATATATGAACTCAGCTATGTTTTATTTGCAAGAACATTTTTTTTTTTTTTTATCATGGATGATGTTTGCTAATTAGAGACTATATGACTACAACTTCAATTAGAAATTTCTGCTTTGCCTATTTTAAGGACAATTTGTTTGATATCCTGATAGTTTTTGGCCTCGTAATCCTGCAGTTTCCTGTTTTAAAGATAGTAATTTTATGATTGCCAAGCAATAACTAGCGATTAAGGTTTGCAGCAATGGTTGAAATCCTAAAGATGTAGAGACCTAGACTTAATTAAAGTGTAAGTTAATCCAAGAATAATAAATAAGAAAACGAGTTTTTCATACTCCACTTGAAGAATGATTTCAGTTCAACCAAGTATAGCCCATTGCACTTGAGTTAGGCTTCGGGCTCAGAGGCTTCGGCTCTAAGCCCTGAACAACCAACGCCAACCCTCTTTGAACCTCTCAAATAGCTTCGCTGGATTATAAACCTCTATCTATTGTCAGTTGAAAAGGTAAAAATATATCCATGGGACTCTAGCTCCATGGGTATCAATACCCTCCCTTTAGGAAGGAGGTTGAATGTTCGAAGCAAACCTAAATCTTGATTATTTAATATACAAATTAAATCTTTTAGAGTTTATTTGGAATTTTTTTAGAGTTTATTTGGAATGCGGTAACGATTGTTTTTTAAAGTTTTTTTTTATTTTAAAATATATTAAAATAATATTTTTTAAAAAAAAATTATTTTTGATATCATCACATCAAAATATAAACTAAATCTTTTAGAGTTTGTCTGAAGTGTGGTAACGATTGCTTTTTAAAGTTTTTTTTATTCTAAAATATATTAAAATAATATTTTTTATTTTTTAAAAATTATTTTTGATATTAGCATATCAAAATAATCTAAAAATATTAGATAAAAATATTAATTTAAAGTAAAAAAAATAAAATAAATTTAAAATTTTTAAAAATACTTTTAAAACGTAACGTGAAACTCACCTTGATCCATCAAAATAAGTTCACAGCTTGGGACAATAAAAAATCGGATCTGAACTCATCAACTCCCCCTGTCTGAGGTCAAGTCTAGACCACTAGTTTAGCTGCTAGCCTGCTACTGCTATGTAGAGTATGGCAAAAGCTTGCAAACAGAAACCTCTGACAGATTGGAGCATGACTGCTGTTTTCTACACGACTCTCAACTCTCAAGCACATAACTGGCAATGATTTATTTATTATATTGAATTGAATTTCTCATCCAAGCTGTTTGATAACAAGCTGTGTCTAGTTTACAAGAAAGCAGAGGCGTGGCTTCTGCTGCATTCCAACAAACCTGAAACTTTGAATCAACCAGAGGTTTTCTACTGCTTATTTTCAACAGTGTTCTCTTTTCTCTTTATATTTACGTTGATAAAAAGGAAAAAAGGAAACAAAAGATGTGCAACAAAATTCACTTCCAACCCTCATGCAGACCAGACCTCACGAAGGAGTTCATACCTTGCATTTGCTACTAAATCCCCTGCATGTTCCTTGTGCTTTCCATTTCCATTTCCATTGGCCATGATAGTTGGAGATGATGGCAATTTTTCAATTATAGTGGTAAGAGGAGAATCTAATTCCTCCAGTTCTTCGTCACTGGTGTATCCTTTCCTTTGTACAGAAGATGCATTCCTTGACAACTGAGACTTGGTTCCGGCCACTGCAACATCAGATGAGGAAGGTAGAGTGTACACAACTGGAGCAGCTGTATAAGGGAAATTTCTTGCAGCATCTCCTAACAATCTCCGCTCCACGATACTCTGTCAAATGTAATCAACATAATCCAGTGGCTTATTGCATACATTTGTTGTTTTTGCTTAATATTCTGGCATGAAGGCATATATACATAGAGAAATTTTACACCCTGTGCACCATAAAATTTTCCACATATACATATAATATAAAGTCAATGAGGTATTCCCAGCAAGCTGGTAAAACATTGGCAGGCCAGGAACATCAAATAGGTATTCTTTTATCATTAGGCATGTTATCTCCCAAACTTGAACAGCATCATCTTTCTAGAATATCCAAAATAAAAATGGAATTCAATGCTCCCAAAACTATCCGGCTTTAAACATAACAAAGGTGAGATTGAAATAAAAGGAAAGGAAGATCTACCTCAGCGTTCAATGCTTCTAATACAGCTCCAGAGACGGGATCTGGCCAGAACTCATCAGGAGTAAAGTTGCAGAGTATCCGCTTAACTAACGGAAGACCAATTGATGGGCATACCTTTGAAACATAAAGACAGAAAATCAATCACTTCTGAGATTAATCAACTTCAAAGGATGGTTTTTAAATACAAAAGCGATAAGAGTGTAAAGTCAACCTCCTTCCGGATTGATCGGTCCATAAGCATGTCTTTTGGAAGCATCAGAAGATCACTCAAGTCATTAAGAAGAAGGAAGGATTTAGTTTCACCATATCGCCTGTCATCACCCTCACTGTCGTGCTGATCTTCTTTCAGGGAATCATCAGCATCTATGCCAAACATATCAGTAAGCCACCTAGACCAATCACCAACCTGCATGCAGAGTAAGCCACACATTGTTTTTACACTTGCAGAACATTACGTTCAATTTGATTTTGCAGAGAAATATGTGATGCAGAAGGGACCACATCAAGCTTGCAAAGTTTCAGTATGCCTGTAAAAAATGTTTCCATCGGTACATATTCTTTCCGAGCAGAACTATATAGGTGCAAGGTTTTGACATGTTTAATAAACTGTTTGGCCAGAGTGAAGAGAATTTTACTCATCAGAATACTACTCGCTGTCAAGCCGTTGTAGGATGGATGAGGCAGTGAAATCAATTAAAGTCTATGCTAATACGTACAGAATTTTTGAGTTGTGCCCCAGAACCAAAGCTTAAGTCTCCAGCAGGAATTGGCAGAATCTTGGAATCTACGATAGGATCTGAAATAGGGTCAGTTGGAATCTCATGGGAAGACTCACGTAGAATAGCATTGAACATTGCCACATCTAGTCTGGCAACACACTGTTCCATCACCTGTGAAAGAAATTAAATTACAATTAAGCCACCAAAGCAAAGAGTTGATAATAAGGCTAAACTAGATTACAGTCATCTAAACATTTGTAAAAGAAGGGATATTTCATGAGCTTGAACTAATAATTCCATGCCTGTAATACTGAAATATAGAAAATGAAGGCCGAACAAATAGAAAAATTAAATACCATTCTTGCAATGATGGGCAAGCAACCGCACTCATGACCTCCTGCTCTAACAGGACAAAGTCGTTGGAGAGCATCCTTGAAAGCATTCTTCCATAAGTTGATAGAAAAGCTGCCTTGCTGCTGATCACCCAAGGCTGGTCCAAGCAACCTTCCAGAGGTTTTATTAGAGGGCAAATCCGCAGCAGGAGATTGCATATGTGGAGTCAAAGCCTGAAAACATAAGAACATAGAAGAAACTAACAAGGATAAATAAAATTAATATCTAAAGCTCATAGCATAAATGGCCTATTACAATGAGAATATGATAATGAGACTTGAGCATTCAGTCTTGACAAATGACAGGGTCAAATGAAGTCAGGCCTGGAATTCATTTATCAAACAAAAAAGAGAGGAAAGAGAGTTTTTTTGATGGATGATTTTCATGTTCTACCTACAAGCATCAACAGAAAAATTTATAAAATTTGATGACCCCGCACTTTCTCACCTGCCACCATACAGATTCGACTATACGGGAAAATATCCACGATTCAACTTTTTCTAATGCAGCTGTAAAGGTTCCCGTCTCCTGCCAATCGTCAGCAAACTGCATAAAACCATTAACTTGTTTACTACCAGAACCACTCTTCCATTTCACTGCTGTAGACTTTCCTTCACTTTTCTTGCTACCCCCATTGGACCCCGCATGCCTTGCAAGGGGACTTGAGTTCCGTGAACTTCCAAATGCCTGGGAAATGATCTCTCTCAGCACAATTGTGTTGGACAACCAAAATGTTAACCTTTACAAACAAAAGGAAAATTATGTTAGTCAACTATAAAAAAATAGCAACACTTGGAAACAATTCTGACATAAAAAGTGATATTTACTTACCTTGGAACATCATTACCACAGGACTTGGAAATCAATGCAAGTCCTGAAACAGTGTTTCTGGCGATCGTAGCTCGCTTATCTTGGGTCCATTGCTTGCAAGCATGAATGTAGAGTCTAGAAAGGCGTCGTGCAGGTGTGTGCACCTTATGTGCTGAGTTCCCATGTTCTGGTACTACAGAATATATTGATATTTCAAGAGCAGCAACTTCTCTTAGCTCTGCTTCAAGTTTCCCAATTCTCATTTCCATGTCTTCAATCTTTTGAATTAATTCTGCTTCATCCTCATGTTCACCATTTTCTTCAGCATCAGCTGTTTCATTGTCACTTGCAACACTCTGAGTACCATTCGAGGCCTCATCTAAAACATCTATTTCTCTTACATCTTCCGCAGACTTATCATCAGCTCCTTCGGAAGATTCTGGAGAAGGTTTCGGAGGAACTGTCATGTCTTTAGAATTTTTATCAAAAGAACTTTTCGAAGTAACTTTTGACAGCCCTTTATTTGTTTTGGCAGGTTTTTTGGTAGTGTTATTTACTGCTTTAGACCTAGATTTACCATTGTCACGATCAGATCTCACCCTTGATCCGCGAGGACCACTTTCTGATGAATTCTTATTGGAAACTGATTTCGGGACTCTCGAAACATTTTCTACTTTCTCATCCTCAGCTATCACTGAGTCACCTTGAGATGAAACTGAATCTTTTATTGTCTCAGAATCCCACTCCCCTTCCTTCCCCTGATTAGCTTCCCTACCTAATTCATCAGAATGGTCATCTAAAGCCTCATCCTTGCTGGCTTTGGCAATCATGGGATTGACTTTTGAATCTCGAGGAGCCTCCTCAGACCTATTGGCATCATCCACGTAATGTATAACCAAGTTTTCATAAACTTCAGGGGGCTCTGAGCCCGTGTTCGAATCACTTACTAAAACAGCACTGGAGGAGTCTGGTTTAGCAAGAAACAGAGCTTTAGATTCAACTCCCTTTATATTCGATGCTTGATTCGGTTTACGGTCTCTCCTTTCAGTTTTTCCCGAGCGCTTCGACTGATTAGTATTGGGAGTTCTTCTCATGTCAGTCTCTTTCATTCTTTACTTCTTTCACCTCCTCCTCCCACAATCAATCAAGCGAGCTGTTATCAACAAGAGAAAATATCTGTAACCTCATGAAAAAAAGCACTTAACAATGATCTTCAATGTGAACAACATTGAACATTGCTGTCACTTCTCCATTCAAAATCAAGCAGAAAACACAGAGCATCATCAAATCCAATCTCAAGCATTCATTATAATCGCCTTCAAAAACCAGATCTAGTCATTGAATAAAGAAATGAAAAATGATTACCTTAAACAATTTCGAAGAATGCCAAGAGTTAAAAAGCTTAGAATCATCAATTCAGAAACCTTAAAAGAGAATCCAAGCCAAATGATCTGTAACAACCTTAATTTTCTGTATGGCACAAGGAACAAGGAAGCAAAAACACTAGAAAGCGATAGCTCAACAACAGAAAAAGGAAAACGAACGAACGAGCAACAAATAATCTGTAAATGTAACTATTAAGAGAAGAAAAGAGAAGGCATTTCGCCTTCTCAAATTAATTATGCCAAAAACGACAGAAAAAGTCGACACGAAACGACAGAGAAAAGCAGTGGTCACCGCCGTTAAAAAAGGAAAATAAAAGAAGTTACCGTATAGTCTTTATTGCTCAGCTTCCAGAAAATGCTTCCTAATGATAATCTTCTCTTCTCTTTTCACTCTCTCTCTCTCTCTCTCTGTGTAGCTAAAACGACATGTGAAATGCGAAGCTTTATATTGCAACTTGCTGGGGGCGAGCGAGTGCGGGAAGCTGGCTGGCATTTAAAAGATGTTTGTATTTTTGTACGGGCATACTGATGACCGGGAAGAGGCTGTCGGTGGGAGGGAGGTGACTGGGGATAACCGGTTTGGAGTTTGACGCGTTACGTGGAAGAATTACCGGTATGCCTAAACTGCCATCATTGTTTTTCTTGAATGACCCCAACTGGGTCTGTCACTGTCTGCTAAACCGTTAGGAAGGAGGGAGATTAGTGTTGTTTATTTATTTATTTTATTTGGATTTATGTTAAACTGGGGGACATGAAGGAAGGTGTCGTGTAACCATCTTAGGTTGTTTTTTCAGTATTAAATTTGTATATATTTTCAGTGGAGTAAGGTCTACAATGCGTGCAGATTCAAGAATCTGCCTGCATGGTCAGTAACTAGGATCAAAATACATGTGCACACCGATTGGAGTTCTTTTCCAAGCAATTGATCTACAATTTTCCTTCTCATATTTCAAATTGATGGCTTCAAGGCCCTCTTTGCTGTTGAATTTTAACTTGTTTTTTTTATAAAAAAAATATTAAAATATGTTTTTCTACCTGTTTTTTATCCATAAAATTGGTCAAGATTTGAACATGCTGTGCATCTATTAATATTCGCTTTGTATGATTCATTCAATCAATTTTTTACAGTTAACTTATCCAAAAATCAATTATGATTTAAATAGTGCTTCAAGAAACTGTTTAGAAAAATCAAAAGACATGTTCATTATTATAATAAGGTCATGCTTGACCCATGATACTCGAAATCAAATAATTTAGGAGGAGGGTGTTTAGGTATTTACACGTTCACGACATTAACAGCCAGGCTGCAGCTAGCCATTAATTTCTTTGCCTTCAGGTTCCATAGCTAGTCTCTTACAAAAAAAAATCTTGATTCCTTGAACAGGCCGTCCATTAATAGGAAAATGTAGCAGAAGGAAACACAGATCCATTTCTATGATGGCTTTCCACTAATGACTCCTACCAAGCTGATATATGGTTTCCTGTCCATTGAGATATGCCAGGGCTTCGCATTGCCACGAGTTTTGGGTCGCCATGTTCATCTTGACCTGTGCATGGAAGCAAAGCACTCGACAGAGAAATGATCACCCCAGATTCGCCACTTCAGAGCTGGTCGCCTTCTGATAGATGCAAGATAGCATGCACGTCGAATTGAGGGCAGTCTTTGGATTTATATGAGCAAAAGTTTCCTTAATTACTATTGTGTTTTGCGCAATCATTTAATTAAATTGAAATTTGGATTTTTTTTACTAGTTTAAGATTTTTGAAGCCCTTTTTTCAGAACTACAGGAGGAAATTAAAATATTAAAAAGGGTTCAAGGGCCCTATATAAACAAGACTGAAGAGACATCCTTCCTACCGAAGGCCAGGGTAACATGTGGATTGTGGTCAATCTGACATTGATTTAAGTACATTTGACTGCGTTATAGATTCATTACGCACACAGACACTTAATTTGGTTTTTTTCTTCTTTTTTTATAATTTTTCCTTTCTTGGAATTATTAGCTAGCTACTGAAGGTTCTAAGATCAATCCCCTTCAAGTGAAAACGGTGGGTTCAGTCATGTGATTGCTCTGAATTATCAAGTGGCTTAGTCCAACTGTTCATTGGAAACAAAAGACAATTTCATGACTAAAAAGCTACAACTAATTGTATTGTCCTTGCACAAATCAATGAAAATGGGAAGCTAGAACCATCTCATCTTCATGATCAAGCAAGAGAATGACTTACTGTTAACCTATCTAATTAATGAAGGGGGTTAATTGGATGTCATTTGACAAATGGATGCGATTGGGAATCTTTAATTGGAGGACTAAATTGAGAATCCCACAGTAATTGGAGGACAAATGTCTTTTCCTCATAGTTAAATTGTCAAATAAAAATGTTATTCCTCCTTTTAGTTTGCCTCTTTCTTTCTTTTTATCAAACCTATTAAATTAGATTTAAATTAGATTGAAGTAGTCTCACCCAACCTCACCTACGAGTCACAATTCATGATATGTAACATCAAAATGACTAAATATATATAAAGTTAGATGTTCATGATATCCTGCAAATTGCAATGAAATATAATAGTATTTTACATATCGAACAAAGTAAAATTAAAAATGTAATAAACTTAAATTTAACGAACTTAAAAAACTCCTCGAAGGCCCGAAAACCAATGATCTTAGACAACCTGTCTTGGCTCGGTCTTGAGAAAGAGCCCAACTCTCATAGGTTTAGTCTAGAAAAAGAGCTCAACCCTCATAGACTTAGTCTTGGGGAAGAACCCTAAGTCATGGGTTTAACCTATGAGAAAAGCCCAGCTTTTATGAGCTCAACATAAAGAAAGAGCCTAGCTCTCATGGGTTTAGCCTTAGGGAAGAACCTAAAACAATGAGCTCAGCCTAGAAAAAGAGCCTAGCTCTCATAGGCTCAGCCTAGAAAAAGAGCCCGGTCTTTATAGACTTAACTATAAAGTGATTTTCTTCTTTAACCATGCAAAAAAATAGGTTAAAATTTAAAAAAATTATTTTAATTTGATTTAATTTTAAATTTTAAAAATGGTTTTGAATTTAAAAATAAGATTATTGAGATTATTATAATAGCGGGATCTATTAAAATTATGGTGTGATATATATATATATATATATATGATCACCGTCCATTGTATCATTTTCTACAAAGCCAGCTGAACACCGACAAGGATTTTCTTGTACAGATATGGGAATTGGATCCATGGTGGCTAAGAAAGACCCATCTCTTGTGTGCAGGCACTATTGTTAAAAGATGTATCTGCCTTTCACGTTACTTTTAACAAAAGCCACAATTTAGCTAAAAAAAGAAGAAGTGATTGGATCACTACTTGCCCCATATCTAGTCAAGAAGGCATCTAGATACAATGCTTCTGCTATGGATTATACAATATGGATTATGGATCTATATATGTGATTATATCCTAAATCTATGTATTAATATAATCTTGGTGAGCATTATTATATGATTGACCATCATATCATATAAGAATTATGATGATAATTAACCATCTAGGTGATGACCTAGCGGTAAGAGTTTGGGATCAAGAGTTTTGCTCCCTCTGTGGTCTTAAGTTCGAGCCATGTGGTTGCTCATATGATGGCCACTGGAGGCTTACATGATCGTTAACTTCAGAGCCCGTAGGATTAGTCAAGGTGCGCGCAAGTTGACCCGGACACCCATGTTAAACTAAAAAAAAAAAGAATTATGATGATAATTAATGATTAGACCTATTATATAATGGTTCTAAAAAAGACCTATTATTGGTATTGTTTATAGGCAAGAAAAATCTGTAATTTCTTCCTCCTTTTTCATAATACAAATTTTATTCCAACGAACACTCTCCGATCCACGACTAAGAATCCGACCAACCAACAATTTTTAATTCATATTAATTGGGTTTATGTAATGATTTTTTTTATATGTTTTAATTAATGATAAATTACACCAGCTAATTAAATTGTTTTCGTCCACCATAGCCAATGGCGAGTCCTTGGGATTTATGAGAAGTAGTTCAACATTCTTAGCTTGCTAGCTGAAGAAGATGGCATGTATGTTTTAGTTTTGCCCCTTGTTAGTGGAGTTATTGCATGCTTGGCATTATGGTATATAATATTTTTTATTTAAAAATATATTAAAATATTTTTTTAGATTTTTTTTTTAATTTTTGCATTAACATATCAAAATTATTAAAAAAAATTAAAAAAAAAACATCAATTTAATATATATTTTTAAAACAAATACACTTTTTAACAAATAACTTAAAACAAAAGTTATTGGGCACTCCTAACACATGAGTTTAGTGGGAATATCGAGGTATAACATCATTTAAAAAAGCTTAATTAAACAAGATCATTAAATCAAGTATTCTGGCTATCCTATCCTATGCTTGTATAAATTATAGAATATACGCGTTTGGATCAATTCAAGAGAGAGAGAGAGAGAGGGTCACGATAATTGGACTCCCTACCATGCTTGATGATGCAAGAGAATTCATTTATTAATTAGCACTAAAATCATGATGTCGTTTAACATCACCTGCTACATAAATTATTATATTATAAAGAAAAAAAAAATACCTTAATCAAGAAAAGAAAGTGGCAAAAATATGTCACCAAGTTTCATCGATTTCATGACCATGTTTATCTCAATGAAAAAATATCATGGTAAATCATTATTACGAAACTAGTATTAACTTAGCGTGTCGATTCAAATCTAATCTATAGTTTAAAAAAATAATAATTTAATATGACTCAACTAAAATTTATTAATTATAAAAAATTAAAATAATATTATTTTTATTTATTTATTTAAATTAAATTAACCTGAATTTACTGATAACTCATGATTCTTACACTGAGTCGTCATGATTAATAACTATGGGATAAACTTGCTCATCAATTGAATATCGTCATGAAGCAAGTAATGTTGTGTTACTTTTCTGTTCATTGGTAATGCATGTTACCATGTCAGAATCACTTCCTTTTCTTGGAACACATTTGAGGATAATGATGCAACTATTTCTGAATGATGCAACTTTGATTTCATTAATAATTGTCCTCAATAGCACCGAGAGACTTGTGGCCCAGCGATAGAGACAAGGTTTCTTTGTTTCTGTCACCTGAGTTCGAACCTCAGCGTGCACGCCTGTCACCCCTACGGTGTCTTACCTGCCTACTGGGCTTGCAGGGTGTTCAGTGGGTCCGGGGATTAGTTGTGGTGCGCGTAAGCTGGGCCGGACACCCCGGGTTAAAAAAAAAAAATATCCTCAATAAATATTTGATTATAACGGTTTAATTGTTTATTAGAATTTGTTGTGACATATCATTCATTTTGTGTCCTTCCACAGCTCTTGTTTTTTGTGATAGATTTTACACAACATCACTTGCTTGCACAATTGATCAAATTACAGGGAAACTGTTAAGGATATAATTAAAATAAATAGAAATTAATGAAATCTCGACTATATATATATTATTATATTTTTTCTTTTGAATTGAGAAAGCTCTACTCTTGAAAAGGGTACTTTGTGAGTCCAGGTGAGCAAGTAAAATCTCGACTATTCCAGGCTCTTACAAGAGATGCATGCCCTAACTCAAACTTGAGATCTGTTGTGGAGATCTCAAGTTCTTTATCATCACACCATGTTTTTTGGTGGCTATATTATTATAAATCATATAACATAAAGCCAAGATTCGTCTAGCACTCTGATAGACCTTTATATAAGAGACAAGAATATTAAACTGCAAAGATCTATCATTGAAATCAACATCTTTACCAAAAAGTATGAACGTGGATGGATCATATAGTATAAGAAAAAACCATGGAAGCACGTATAAATCCACTTCTATAAGTAAATCTAATAACAAGATCATGTATTCTTTTTTTGAATTCATTTTGACTTTCTTCAGTAATTAAATAAAATTTTGTATTATTAATCTCAAGATAAAAACTGGATATTTCTAGCAAAGACATATAATTTCTTTTTAAATTTATTGTTATATATATTTAGTATTTTATGGAGCATTATTCAAAACAAGAACATCTATTTATTCATTGATCCTAAAAATTCTACCATATCAAGAAAAGATCTCCATATTGAATTCAATTACTAATTAGACAGCAAAAGTTTCTTAAAGTGATGAACAAAAGGAAGATCAGAATGAATAAAGATGATGATAACAATATATAGCAAGGTTTTATATGTATTTTGATCAACTTGATAGTAAAAATTAAATCTTTACATTTCTTGATAAGTAAAAACTGCAATACTGATGACAGTAAAAACAAGGAAAAAAAAGAGAGTTTTTTAGTTTGGATTCTTTTTTATATCATATACATATTCTTGGACGTAATCTATGGAAGTTCCAGTGAATTATATACTTAATTATATGTAAATTAAAAAATACAAGTGGTAGGACTGTTGTCCTTTTCCCTAATTAATTTATTATTAGTTGCCTATTGCCAATTAAACTCGATGGAAGATGAATTAGACTCAACCTCAACCTTTTTTCTATTCTTGTTTAATTTTGTTTTTTCCAATTCAATTAGGCAGCTCCTTCCACAGAGAGAGAGAGAGAGTTGTTTGGTGCGGGCGTGTGGCTAGTGTTTCTTGAAGTAGAGATTTTTATGACCCCGATTTTCTAAGAAAATAAATAAATAAATAAAAACAGTCAGGTATCATAGGACACCAGGTTAGAAAAATTTTAATTTTCTGGGGCCATAGTTGCTTAAAACATGTATTTTCTTTTAAATCATCACAATAAATAAAAAGTTTTAATAGAAGAACGTTGACACGAGATTGAAGAGAAAAAATAAAAGAATTAAATAAAAAAAATTGAACTTAAATGAAAATATTCTTATTATTTTTTATAAAATAAATGATAATTTCTTTTTTCTTCTTGTATCTATTTCTCTTCTCGAAGTAATTAGTTATCTTAAAGTAATATAAAATCTTAATATTTATTTGGAAGCTAATATATATAAAATTACTCATAAGTTTCCGTCTAATTAATAGCTTAATTAACTAATTATTTAATTAAGATTATTCTTTAATATGAAATGAGAGTGTATTTTCAATCAAATGATTAAAATCTTAAATTCTACCTTCATTCTGTCTTTTAATTAAAAATAAGGAGCACAGGGTATTTATGTATCTATATAAATTTGAAATATACAGAAGTTTTATTTATGTTAATTTAAGCTCTTCGATTAAGGCTTTAGGAATGGCTCTTTGACAATATTGAATAAAGTAGAGATAACTTGTTTGATTTTTTTATTAACAGTACTTAAAGTGTAAAAACTGACTTTGAAAAAAAAAATTATGATAAAAAAATAAAATACAAATTAAGTTGATGCATTAAAAAAATATTAAATCTACCACATCAAGACTTTTTTGTCTACATTTTCATGTGTTTTTTAGGATTAAAAATGTTTTAATTACACACCTGAAATTCATTGCTTAGGTTGCAAGACAACACATGAAATTAGGTTAGCTGCCCCTAATAAAATCAATGAAATTATATTTGTCTTTTATATTATTTTTATTGTTAACATTTTGTGAGCATACAATATTTTCATATTGTATAAATTAAATTGACAAGTTATGAGCTATTAAATTGTTATAAAATATTTTTATAATTATATATATAAGATAAATGAGGGACGTGACATTTATGGCCACGAAGGACTTGACCATTTGCAATCAACATGTTAAAAAGTAAAAACATTATTTTAAACTATTTCTCTATATTTTAATATTCGACAAGTAAAAAATTTTATTTGAATTATGCACTTAATATTTTTAAATTTAAAAAAATTGTTGACATGTTTGGCGCACACGCGCTTTAGAATCTAGCTCATTCCGGAATCAGCCCATTTTATAGCGTTCACAAGAGAGGCCTTAGATTGGTTTGATTTCATTAGGGTTACAAGCCCAATTCTAGGCCCAGGAAACTAACAGAAAACGAGGAAACACCAGCGCAGCAATCCTTCAAAACAAACTCATTTGGAAAAGTATATCCAAAATACGAGTCTCCCCTAGGGAGACTGCCATGAACACGAGCAAAATTACGAATTATTAAGAGATGTCCTGCACCCATTGTACTTTCAGACATGCTGCATCCCTCTAATAATTAACAACAAACTACATAAAACATATTTACTAAGTCTAACCAAACAGTAAATGCAAAAGTTGGGAATGAAAAATCACTTTATTGCAGGTGAGCCAAGGCACCACCTCGCCGTTGGGAGCAACTATATCCAGGCTGATGTTCCGCAACTGGCCATGCTAATTTGTAAAGCAAGAGCAGACCCTGTTAAGAGAAGCAGCGGCATGGAAAGAGTAAGAATTGGAATAAGAACTGTCGGCAACAGAAGGGAACATAAAACAAGGCAAGGCAAGTTCCTTTTCTGAATTTTCTCAATACCAACCAAATGAATGTGGCAGATAAAAACATCTAGTAGAATCATTAACCAAAGGAATGATCCAATAAACTCAAAAACCTTGCTCACACTCCATCAGAGTAGCCAAAAAGAGTAAAGGTGGTAAGAAACACCACAAAGGATGAGGGGTCAGCCTGTGAATGACATATGAAACTTCAAGGCAACTAGTAGTTGCATTTCTGGATTATTTAAAAATCAAGCCATTGCAAGTTCTTGCTGCCCATATAAACTGTTGAGGGAAGGGAAAAAAAATTGATTAAGAATGAATGTGGTGGAACATTAGCTATAAAAAATTAACTGAGAAAAGGTATATCTTGATGCATACCAATTTTATTTTCCTATCTCCAATGAAGATATTCTCCAAGATGGCTATCCCCTTAAGAATAATAATTCTCCAAAGGCCATCACCCACAAATGTAATATATATATCTGAAAATTTTCTAACAAGCTTCGTTAATTAATTCTAATTTCTAATTAGTGATAACTCCTGTTCACTCAACATGGACAACTTCTACTCTAGTTAAGATGTTTTCCATATATG
>Ga0307517_10003726_pt1 | contig 23687 bp, 22 predicted proteins | sample 23_EM_MG_FD_194515 | JGI IMG/M metagenome (GOLD analysis project Ga0307517, IMG submission 194515) | Populus trichocarpa ectomycorrhiza microbial communities from riparian zone in the Pacific Northwest, United States - 23_EM | ecosystem: Host-associated > Plants > Roots > Unclassified | place...
AACCAACGATCCTCGAGAGAACTTATTGAGTGAAGCTTTCAGGCTTAACGATATTAAGTTTTACCGCTTGATTCTACTTTGAATTATCTTTATCTTTATTTTGATCCTTACTTCTACTTTGAGTCTTTGGTGCGGTCGCAATCTTAGGATCCGTCTTCCTACAGAGTGCCCCCGTTACATCTGCATACGGCTTTTAACTCAGTGAGGTATGCTGCAACTTGAAACGGTTAGTGTTCGTTGCTGGGCCCCATATCTGACAAATAGGGCACCAAGAGCAGGTTATTAACTGCATATTAAAGAATTAAGCGGCGAAATTAGACAAAGGCTGAGTGAGATAGAGCTCTTGGAAGCTACACAAGTTTGAAGAGCTCTTACTTAGTCAGTTCTGGCCTGATTTGGATGATTCTTTCAGCCAGTTAGTCAGAATAACCTAGGTCATTCTTTCTCTGCTTCTCGGAAATGGCGCCCTATAACGAAGCCTAGAAACACTTGGCATTTCCATCCTACTATCTTCTACCATGATGTAACAATCCTATTGTTGAGCAGTAGTGCAACAGACAACAACAGTTGTCTCCTGCATAAGCGAGTCTCATGTTTCTGCACCAAGAAGTAGGGGATTACTATCTCTTCAGAGAGTACGGAACTTGCTTGCTTGTCTTGAGTGATCTGTCGAAGGATACTATCTCGTCAGATAGTAAGAAGAGTGGATTGTCATGTCTTTATAGAACTATCACAATGGTTCTATGTTCGGGCGACCCGTCGCTGAGACTATCACAATAGTCTCCGGATTCTTAGAGTGTAGGCTCTTGTAAAGAAGGAGTGAATGTAAAGAGAGTAAAGCATAATCGAATTGCAACTTAAGCGTGGAAAAGTACTTAGATGGTTGCGTGAAGATCCTATCTCTTGGTCGGTTTGTTTTTTCTATTTTTTTATCTCCCTTCTTATATTTGTTTAAGGTACAACGGTTACGTCAGCACTAGTTATGTGGACAAAAAACCTCCAATAACAGTCTATTCCACTTCTCTTGGCTAAAACCCTCTGACCCTGCCCCACCCGTTAACCACTTTGAGTAGAGGTGGAAATAGCGCTCGGTACTAGAGGTAGAAAGTACAAGGAAACCACAGGCCTGAATGCAACAAGCTAATAACCTCGTTAGACGTGGAACCCAAAGAAAGAAATCCCTGACAGTGAGCAAACAAACTCGCAAAACAAGGAAAACCTCAAGCCCATCTACAAAGGAAAGACACTTAAGCCCAAACCTGTAGTCAACCCACCCACAGCCCAGCGAGGAACCCCATTCCTTCGAAAAGAGGGAGGAACTCCAGAGCTAGCAGGACAAAGACATACGATGGCACCACACCCAAGAAGTAGATATACCTGGCGCATATTTGCCTGGGAAGCCGGGACAAGCGCAATCCCCAGAGGGAGATTGGTAACTGAGTCAGCACTTATGACAGTGTGTAGCAGGATGAAGTCGATCTCCAAGTCCACCAGAAAGACGGCGGGAGGGGGTTGCATGTTCCTGAAAGGACAGAGGCGATAAGCATGAACTCCCTACATATAAGCAGAAACAACCACACACGCACTCACGATCATTATGCCAGGCCATCAGAAGGAGACAAAGGCCAGGAGTAGGGGCAGCAGGAGGCGTAGCCGCAGTATTGAACCAGTAGGGTGCTAGCCGATGTAACCAAGAGGTGGAAGGGTAGAAGGGACAGTCACAACGAGAGGTGTGGACGCGACCGACCAAAATGAGATCACGATTTTTTGAATACCGACCGTACCGAAACATTTCCCAGGAGGAGGTGCAACACCAGAGAGCAGTACTACAAGGGCAACTACTTCACCGATAACCCAAGACTAGCAGCCGTGTGCTGACCAGTTGCGATAGTACGAGATAGGTGCAAGTGCCAAGCGAGGGGCCACTAAGCAAGTGCGTGGAAGAGGATGAGAAGAGTAACCGTAACCCTCTAGACAAAGGCTATCCATAGACAGTGCCATCAGGAGGGGCCAGAGGGGAGGGGCGGATGGGGGGAGCTTCACCCTTCTAGGCAGTGAGGCTATTGGAAAAGGGAAGAGGGATACCACCCAACGATAATTTCTCATTGTGTTGAGATTTCAATCGCGGGAGGTGTTGGAGAGATGGTTCGTGCCTATCTCTTGGTTGTTGTGTTTTTTTTTAAATCATGCGTTGTTTGTTTCAAGGTACAAAAAGCCTTATGCAGCACGAGCTATGAAGAGAAAAAAACCTATAAATGCAAAACCACCGCCCGCTTCACCTCTTTATGGGTAAAATCAAACACCCCGAATCCATAGGAAAAACCCACCCCACCTAGCACCTAAGATAATATACCCCAGACACGTAAGGAGACAATTCATAGAGATGTACAGGAGAGAGACCCAAACCCTTCTGCAGGCTCCGCAAAACGAAAGAAACCACGACTGCACTAAGACCGGAAACGCGGGCCTGAGGGGGGTGAATGAATGATCGTCGACAAGAGAAAACACGGAAACCGTGGGCCCACTATAACCACTCACGCGGTTGCCTAGGTCATTACATCGATCCAAGGCGTTGGACAGTAGCCACAGAGGCAGTGCAATACCACGACTAGGCGTAACTGAGGAAGGGTCAACCGATCGGAGGGGGAGGTAGAGGAGGAGCAGTAGGGTACCAGCCGGTGAGTAGCAGTACGGTGCCAGCCAGGGGGGAGTTTTAGCAGTAAGATGCCAGCTAAAGGTGCAGTACGGTGCCAGCGGACAGAACCGGGAGGGGGGTGAAGGAAGGATCGCGAACGGGCTAGCCACAACCGACAAATGGGCCATAGTAAGGGCTTTTGGGATGACGACGAGACTGGGATGAGACTGTGATTAGGCTTCGTTACGGGGCCCCGTTTCTGAAGAGCGGGGACAAAATAACCTAGGTTATTCTGATTAACTGGCTGAAAAAATCATCCAAATCGGACAAGAACTGACTGAGATAGAGCTCTTTGAAGTTAGACAACTTCACAGAGCTCTATCTCACTCAGTTTTGGTCCGATTTGGACGATTACTTTTTTAATATGCAGTTAATAACCTGCTCTTAGCGCCCCGCTTGTCGGAAACGGGGCCCTGTAACGAACGCTAACTGTGATGTTACTAACTGAGGCTTTCCCCATCAGAGGTACAAGCCCAGCAAGCTGAGACCTACTTCGACCGAGAGTCCGACAGCGTAACGCCGACGGTGAACAAAGCGAGAAGCTTTCCGACCGTGCAAAATGCTAAGTGAAGTGCAAAGCAAGTGCGTGGTAAGGGGGAGAATTGAACATCATCAGCGTGTCAACGACGAATGGGAACTTGAACAAAGAACCCCAACGAGGGGAGGCCAAAAGGCCCCAGGAGAGGAGGGAAGATGGCTTAATGTCAACTCCTAGGCAGTAGCCATCGTGGGAGAAGAGAGGTGGGTGGGGGAATGTGACGATGATTTCCCGTGGTGTTGAGATTTCAATCGCCAGAGGTGGAGGAGAGATGGTTCATGTGCCTATCTCTTGGTTGGAACCAAGCCCCTTATATAGGCATCATCTCACAGCTCTAACCCTGGCGACTCATCACCTCACGTAACATAATCTCCATGACTAATAGTGAGTCATAGTGTGAAATCCATCAGCTGACTCGCTTGAGTCAACTGCACACATCTTTCAACCAATCAAAACTCATAAACCAAGTCATATGCTCGAATGAGTCCTACAGGTGAAACCCATGACTCACAATCTGAGTCATGTGCAAAAGTCATTACATCGTATGACGTCACCATTGTGAGTCAGGAAACCATCAACCAATCATAATATAATGATGACTCGCAAGTGCGCAGTCATGTGAAAACTATAAGTCAAGTGACCGTATATTGTGAAAACCAACATATCTTATGACTAATAAGTATTAGTCATGTAAAATCTGCCTTGCTTAGTCACGATTTGTGACACATGACCACACCTTCAACTTTTGAAAGTGCTTCTATTGTCTGCAACCTTATTCCTAGTGGGAGCTGGACGCCATAGTGTAACAAGATCTGTCGGGCGGCTTCATTCTTGTTTGACATGTGGTAGCCATCTTTAATCTGATCCTTATATGCTAGTTCACCAATCTTGGTTGAATATATTGATATGTATCCAACACTCCGTACGTGGGAGGCAAAGTGAGTCAGGTAGTGCATCTTGATGAAATTGAACTGGTTCTCACGCCGTATCAAATCTTCCTGCTGATCAGAACTTTCAACCATCTCTTAATTAGCCAGTCGACAGCGATTAGCGACGGTTCTATAGTAGACTTCCTTAGCAGGCTGATGTGCAATTTGTTCCCTTAGCTTCGAATCTTCGTGAATTGCTTAGTTGCGGGTCGCCTTCGAGGTATGGAACTCGAGACAAATGTCTTTTGTCAGGTGGAATGTCTGAAAGCAGCTTTCCATGTAGGCAAGTGTGTTCTGTGTATGACTGTGATATTGAGCCATGAGAGTCAAGTCCACTAGCACGCTAAGATGCTTCAAAGCACTCGTGAACTTATAATACGGTGAACTGTCCGGATTTCGCAATGTGGACGCCAATACACCTGGAATACAAGGGCAGACATTGTGCATCTTCTTTCTGTGCCATTGTGTCATTTCGCGATAGGCCTTTTTTGGGACACTGAATTCGGGGTAAGGTAGAATTTCGTTCCAAGTCTGGTTGAACGCGTGCTGCCGTTTATGCTTTTTCAGGAATCGTTCCACCCATTCTATCACATGTTTGAATAAGCTAAGATAGATGTTGTGCAAGAGGTCCAGCTTGTGTAGGTCAGCGGGCTTATTCGGTTGAGTCCAGTGAATCTATTAATTCCTATTTTCATGCCCAACTGCTTAAAGTATTGTGCATTGCCGGCCACTTCTGCCGGCTTTTGCCTCAAGGCTTTCTCTCTATATAGCATGTAGGTGAGGGTCTCATTCATCTGCCCAGATTACCACCAAGCTCCTCGCACGAAACCTCACACTTTGTGCATGACTTACTTCCTATTCCTTGTAAGGCTGCATGCTTAGCATGATCTGAGATCCAGGCCGAGAAACTGGCAAGACAAAGGCCTGTTTTGCCATCTGCCCAATCTATTACTGGTCCTTCTTGGGCAACCTGCTGTAATAGTGCCAGGACAAGATTGAGGACGGCTCACAGGACATCCACGTTGGTCTGCCGCTAGGCTTTGTTGGCACTGGCTGATTGGCCAATGAACTTTGACGGTACTGGAAGCAATGCCAGAAGCAGGATTGACATCTTGGCAAGGCTCCTTCTTGTCCTTGAAAGGATATTGCCGATTGTCATGTATACCGGCCAGGCTTGCTTATCTCTGGAGAAATTGGCAAGGTATATCTAGTCAGACAATCCGATAATGGGCACCACTGTGGACCCGGCGGGTAAGGCTTTCTACCAAGGAACAGAATAGGCTGTTAGTAGTGGAAACACCATTCTGAGAACCTGTCAGGACCTATCTCATACCTGCATATCCGAGTCCCACCACCAGTCCACCGTATGCATCTCTAAATATAATTGCTTCCCACTGGAATCATATTCTCGAATTGGGACGTAAACCATATCTGAGCTAAACATGACCTGACAGATCAGATAGCGGATATAGTCAATAATATTTCGATAATAGAAGGTTGTTGCATCATCTATGCTGGCTTCCGCTCACACCAAGTATTCATAAAATGGGTCTAGTATCACGAGGTGTTGTCGCAAGGTATAGGTGAACCAGCATGATCTGCTATCCATACTGCCTAAACTTTCTGCAAAGTACGCGTTGATCTGCGACTTGGTTACCTTGCTCTGGACAAACCAGCTTGCCAAATTAAAGTTGTCTTCAGCTGAGAAAGGGCTCCACGGGTCATCAGTCATTGCTTTGTTGAGCTCTGTATAGCCGGCAACTTCGCCAAGTGGTTTGCCGGCACCAGGAATAGTTTCTTGACCCCAAGGATGCACACAGACTAGCGGGTGGGAAACATCTTCAGTGTCTGAATCATTCGGCATATCATCTATCTCACCACTTGCTGTATGGAAATCTGGGATCTCGAGCCTGTGATCAGATTCGTAGTCTGAGTCGGTTAGGCTTTCAAGTTCATCATCAACAAAAGTAGGTGCAATGGAAGGCACGTCCACAATCGTGCTGAGGGATAGAACCATATCAAGATGGATTGTCTGAAGGTATTTTTTGTATGCAGCGGCTTGTTGATAACGTCGCCTGCAATAAGGACACTTTGTTGTCATTGAGGTCATCGTGTGTAGTGTTTCTCTTACAAGTAGTGTGGTGGAAGCCTGAGTGGATGGGCAGAGTGACTGCAGGGGACTCAGTCTTTCAAAGTGAAAGGTAGGTTTCTTTCAAGAGGTAAATCAGGACAATTTGCAGTTTGTTTAGTGGGATAATGAACGGGTCTGGACATTCAAGCTACCAACTGTCATTCACCATTTAACTTGTGAAACCTGTTCTTTGTTGAGAGTATGGTAACATTATTGATTGCGGACTGAAGAGGTTTGGGAGGGCATTGGCTCATGGGCCGCGGCTTCCATGCGACTCTGTTGTGGCTTAAAACCTTATCTGAAACCTATAGTTATTGTAGGTAGGTCATGTGACTTTTTAAGATATTCAAGTTTCTACAGGGTAAAATCCTGTTGGGCAAACAGACTCCCTGGAAGGAATTACAAGGCAGAGTTACCCTACCTTGACACACACAAACTTCGAAGGAAACAGATAACACCCCCGTCCAGCCCCGGCGTTCGGACGCCGTGTCATCATGGGCCGCCTGGGTTGTTGCGTCCCAACACCAAAGACTATTATCAATGGGACACATCTTATGACACCGTATACGTTGCGGCCGAGCGTCTGACCGGATCCTGTTCGCAGAATATATGAGGGGAGACCATCGGGCACCTTATGCAAGTCGAAGCAGGGGAATCGGACAACGGTGCATAAAGTTACAGACACTTGAAAACAGACAGTCTGAACAGTGGGTCAAAAGTAACTGAACTTTTTGCAAGAAGGTTAGTCCCCTCGTACCTACAAAGACGTGTAGAGTATGAAGGAGGTAACTATGCCCAGTAAGTGGATCGAGGGCATCCACAAAGGCCATGATGGTAAAAGATGGAGTCCGAGGGAAAAAGCCGATAGGTACGATCCCGAGGACAAGTCGTGTAATGCCGGAAGATAAGCATACGACATGCGGTTGGATGCCAAATTCTCAACGGAACCAACGAAAGAAGATTAGCCAGCTTCTGTCCAGTGGGTTAGACTACCCTCGGTGAGCACGAGGGCAAGATAATTGGTAACTATCGTTGTCAACGGATAAACGGATGAGCTGACACCTGACGTAGTCTCTACACCATCAGGAATAACAGAAGCGCAGACCGATAAGTTGGCCATGGGAGCAAAAGCTGTGGTAGACAGTTTTCAGGGTGTACGAGTGTTCGCACTCAGGTGAAGTTCGCAGAAATTGCGGACAAGATACTTAGTTAGTATAGAGATAGCATGAATACTGCGATTGCTCAGACGTGGAATATAAATATCCAAGCATCTTCGCTGCTATTTAGAGACAACAAGCACGGAGAAGAGATCTTATCAATATAATAAGTTTCTATATTTTATTGTTACCAATACTTCGACTATCTATACCAAAGAACCCATTATATCTCGCCTACATTACTGGTGTCTTCTTAACAAGTTCTCCGATATAATAACAACCTAGGTTCTGGCTCACGGAATACTTCATGCCGAGGCGACCATCTAACAAATCCTGCGAACCCCACTAAAACTGTCCTTGTGCGGCCTATATAAGCTCTCTTTTCTCCTTCTTCCATCTTCTCTCCTTAATCTTATCCCCAATCACAATCACATAGTCGATCCATCAGCAAAAAAAGTGTTTGCTCCAGACGGATAGGCATTGCGTCCGGACGCAGGAAATCCGTCTGGAGCATCCTGTCCGCCCAGCCCGCCCTCAGATGGCCCCAGCACAATGGTTGCATCCTAGTCCGTTGGGTGCAATACAACCCACATCCTGTCCTCCCAGTGCACCTGGATGGTCCATTTCACTCCCTAATCTCCCGAAGAAACCCAGGGTAAGTGACCCATAGGGCTCTGCATTGTGGAACTCTCCCTACCCCTGATGGCCTCTACTTACAACAGACTACTTTATCACCAGGTAAAGGCTGTTCAGGCGAAAAAGAATCTAAACATAGGATGACTAACCATCTATTGTCCCGGTAACGACCCAAAACATACCCCTTATTTTATCACTGCTAACAACTCTCGCAAAGGTTTTCTAAGTTCTTCGCACCTTGTATTAGGCTTCATGATCGAATTAGTTGACCTATTGAATATGATCAACCTTCGGAGAGGGGCATGCTCATCCATCCAGGTTGACACTATTTATTACACCTAAGAGAGCGGATTCCAATTAGGCCCTTCCTGACTGTAGCGGATTCCAATGAGGCTCTTCCGGACTCTACTGGATTGCAATGGGGCCGAGCCAGACTCTAGCGGATTGCAATAAGGCCCTGCCAGACTCTAGCAGACATCGGTCAGGCCCCGGTGAGGGATCTGCCTTTTTCTTCCTGCTGACCTCTACAGCCATGCGAACGCTTCCAAACCTATACCATTCGATTCCCCTCGGCGAGCGGACTCCAATGAGACCCTTCCCGACTCTGGCGGACATCGGCCCACTGAGGTATCTGCCTTTTTCACCCGGCTGACCTCTATAGCCATGCGGACGCTTCGAAACCTATACCATTCAACTCCCCTCAGCGAGCGGACTCCAATGAGACTGTTCCTGACTCTGGCGGACATCTGCCCCCTGAGGTATCTGCCTTTTTCATTCTGCTGACCTCTATAGCCATGCGGACGCTTGGAGACCTATACCACCCGATTCCCCTCGACCGGCGGATTCCAACGCACCCTGTCCCGACGCTGTCCGACCGCTGGTTAAAATGTTATCAAAACCTTTGTTCTTCAGTTCCCCGAGCAAGTACTTTCTAATTGGCGGCTACAGGGTGCTACAGGCATGCGGACACTTAGAGACCTATACCATTCGATTGCCCTCGCCGAGCGGACTCCAATGACACCCTTCCTGACTCTGGCGGACATCTGCCCCCTGAGATATCTGCCTTTTTCATCCTGCTGACCTCTATAGCCATGCGCCCGCTTCGAAACCTATACCATTCGATTCCCCTCAACCAGCGGATTCCAACGCACCCTGTCCCGACGCTGTCCGACCGCTAGTTAAAATGTTATCAAAACCTTTGTTCTTCAGTTCCCCCCGCAAGTACTTTCTAATTAGCGGCTACTGGGTGCTACAGGCATGCGGACACTTAGAGACCTATACCATTTGATTCCCCTTGGCGAGCGGACTCCAATGAGACCCCTCCTGACTCTAGCGGACATCTGCCCGCTAAGGTATCTGCCTTTTTCATGCCGCTGACCTCAATAGCTATGCGCACGCTTCGAAACCTATACCATTCGATTCCCCTCGACCAGGGGATTCCAACGCACCCTGTCCCGATGCTGTCCGACCACTAGCTGAATGGCTATGCATCCTTTGGTTCTTAAGTTCCCCGGGCAAGTACTTTCAAATTGTTGGCTACCGGGTGCTACAGGCATGCGGACGCTTGGAGGCCTATACCATTCGATTCCCCTCGGCGAGCGCACTCCAATGAGACCCCTCCCGCCTCTAGTGGACATCTGCCCGCTGAGGTATCTGCCTTTTCCATCCTGCTGACCTCTATAGCCATGCGGACGCTTTGAAACCTATACCATTCGATTCCCCTCGACCGCCGGATTCCAACGCACCCTGTCCCGACGATGTCCAACCGCCGGTTGAAATGTTATCCAAACCTTTGTACTTGAGTTCCCGGCGCAAGTACTTTCAAATTGGCGGATACTGGGTACTATAGGCATGGGTACACTTAGAGACCTATACCATTCGATTCCCCTCGCCGAGGTGGATTCCAGCGCACCCTGTCCCGACGCTGTCCGACCGCTGGTTGAAATGTTATCCAAATCTTTGTACTTGCATTCCCCGGGCAAGTACGTTCAAATTGCTGGCTACTGGGTGCTACAGGCATGCGGACGCTTCGAGGCATATACCATTCGATTCCCCTCGGCGAGCGGATTCCAACGCACCCTCTCCCGACGCTGTCCGACCGCCGGTTGAAATGTTATCCAAACCTTTGTATTTGAGTTCCCTTGGCAAGTGCTTTCAAATTGTCGGCTACTGGGTGCTACAGGCATACGGCCACTCAGAGACCTATACCATTCGATTCCCCTGGGCGAGGAGAATCCAACCCACTCAGTCCGGTCACTTTCCGCCCACTGGTTTAAGGGTTATCCATACTTTTGTGTACTTTTGTTCTCCGGGCAAGTACTTTCAAATTGTTAGCTACCGAGTGCTACTGTTTTCTAGACTAGCTTTAATAAATAGATTCCTATATTAGTATCTCAATGACTCAAATAAGTAAACATGAGTAATACTGGATGGATCTTTCCGGACAATATAGATATTCTCCACAGTTTTCACTAACTCATTCAAAGTCCTTGAAGGTAGAGTTGTTGACTTAGCAGGTATCCGATGATAGCCAGTTACACCTGAGTATTTCCACTATTCTACTATCCTATACGGTTGCGTCCGGAGAACCTTTTTGCGTTCAGAGAACCTTTCTGCGTCGGGTACCTTCTGAGTCCTTGCTTGCGTCTGGTGCGTCCGGGCGGCATGGACCCCTGTCCACCACTGGCAGCACCCAATAAAAGACCGCACACCCAGAACGCGAGTTTACGTTCTATGCCCCTGGACCGCCGGACGCACAGGGAGCCTGGGGCGCGTCGGGGTGTAACCTTTTTTTTTTGCTGATGTCCGCCAGCCCATCCTAACAGGACCCACAATGCTCAACACAACCGCTCACTTGTTCGCAGTATCACCAGTGTATCCTCAGATCATTTCAGATTACCTATCTGTGTTTCCCTAACCAATAACCTTCTCACAGCCATTACCATCTGCAGAACTCCCTTTACCATCCACCAGGCCCGCTCTATTTCTATTTTCAGATCTTCCACAATCCTTCATCCTCAAAAGTACCAGCATCTACTATCGGCCATCCTCCATCCACTGAGGGACCATTTAAAAACCAAAAAGAACAGCATCTTTCTAATCCTTCATCAGCAAAAAGATCATCTTGCGCCTCATCTCTCCCCGCTCACCCTGTGTGCAGGACGTTTCAGGCGCTTATAATGTAAACTCGAGTTCTGGCTGCGTCTGCCCGGGTTTATTCCGTCCCAAAGTGAAAGGGCCGCCTCCAATGCGTCCGAACGCCACAGGTATTACCCTAGCGGGAATAGCTTGCATAATTATGTGCGAGGTATATGCCACCATGGGGGAGAGCATATATCCGAACCCAAGCTTCCTGAGTAGGGACTTCCTGGAGGCATCTGGGAGCCTACTTAGGAACTACAAAAAGTTCACGTTTCAAGATATGGTTAACTGATTGGAACAATGATTAGAGAACCAGTTCTCTACTCTTACTAATGCATACGCATTATGCAGTGATAGATGAATATCGGACTTGATCACTCCATATTCATGATACTATTGGTATGTAGGCATTTTAGTCTATAAGGACGAAGAGATCGAAGAATGACTACCCGGTGGAGTGGGGAAACCCTCAGAAGAAATAGCAGTCGGGAGATTCTCAGAGTTGAGCTGGGCAAGATTCAGGGTCAAACAATGTTCCCACTTTGTTCTGACGAACTGAATTTCTAGAAAGATACTTCTTTACTAGAGAAGTCAAAGTAGCGCGAACATTAGTATAAATAGTAGGGCTCTTCCCGATGGTTGAGAACATCATCAAGCAATGGAGAAGAGACCTTAACAATATTATAAGTTATTACGATATTCTTCTATTACTTTATTGAACAATTCTTCTTAAGCCTTCCTGACCTATATTCCGTTGTGTCAAATATCCTACGGCCTAGTTAGCCCGGAATCCTACCGTATTAGCTACCCCGTAACAGTTCCGGATGAGAAATGGATTGAACGAGATGCAAGTGACAGGGTTAAAGGAGAGAGGGTATCCTGGGAAGAAAGCTGGTGGGCGGACGTATTGGGGGGGAAGGCTGGAAAGAGAGGTGTTGCGGATGCAAGACGTCCGCAAAAGGGCAGCATGCGAATGAGTACATTGGGACAGAAGGGATAAAGAGGCTGGGCACTGGTGGTAGCGTATCTGGGGAGTGGCTGCACCAGGGAGAGTCCCTTGCACTTCCAGACAGAATGAGCCTGGGCCGAGGCACTCAGAACTGGAGTTTACGTTATAAGCGCCTGGAATGGCTGGCGCACAAGGTGAGTGGGGAGAGACAGAACGCAAGGTATTTTTTTTGCCGATATTATAAACTTGTTTACTCTTCCCAGTAAATACCTGGTTTCCTGTATTATTCTCACTCCGTACATCAACTCAAGTTTCATACTTTGGCCCCCCATTCCTCACATGCCTCATATGGTATAAGGGGAAAATGTAATCTTTTGCTGATGATACATAATATCTTATCAGGCATGAGAGGCATAGGACTACCTGGTAATACTACCTGCTACATGAATCAAAGTATGATATGCATAAGGCAAAATCTTTTTTGCTGATGTTGTCTTGAAAGAACACATGAAGGAGGGGTTAACAAACAGGAGGCCTCAATAAACAGGCCAAACAAAATTGTAGCTTACTATCTCACCTCCCGTGGAGCATTCGCTGAACCGCCCTGTTTCTTGACCCCTCCTCTATGTTATTGCTTTGGAGAAGTTTATAGAAAATATATAACATTCTCAAGTGGATGGAATTAGTAGAACAGCAGAATGTGAAAAGGCTTGAATTGGTGGAATTGAGAGTACTGGTGAGAATAATAAGGAAATCCTGCAGGCAGAAGATAATAAAGCAATTCACTATATTACCCATCTTCTAATAACTGAAGAATTGTGTTGTCAATCGCCCCAATCTTATAATATCACACAAGTGAACGTCCCAGCCTTAACTTGATCTCTTAGAGCAATTCTCCCTTATTCAAGATAATACTGATATGGTAGTAACCAAGTGATGGGTTTTGGGCACCCAGTACCCCACCCCCTTTTGCAGAGCATTGGTCTGATCACCATCCCGGCCCTTGCAAATGGTGATTAGAAGACACTCGGACGCCTTGTTGTAGACATCTAAAACCCACCCCTCGTCTACTGTGTTTATTGGGGCACTGAAGTGGCACATTTCAGACTCCGGGCACCGTCCGATCTTAAGCAATGCCCAGTCTTGGCGAAAAACTATATAACTCGAGATATTACGGTAATATCCCTTCCCCTAAGGTCTGAATAATTGAAACATGTAGCTTGGATTCCCGCCTTACTGTCAGTATAGTTTTCTAAAATTTGTGGCAAGATAGGGCGAAGGAAACATGAGTTGGGTACCCTACTTGAGGTAAATCTTCGATTGAGCTGATACCTTCCCTTGAGCGTTCAGGCACCTGGTCGACGTGCTTCAAAATTGGAACTGTACCCAGTTACATAATCAGCCGGAATTTGGCACGGTTAAGGGGCTCGGGGGATCATAAGTCTTGTCCCAGAGGTTTTTAACTAAGGAATGTAGGTTTAGCCTCGTCCAGCCATATACTCCCTCCATTATTCATTGTTCCATCCCGTGCCTTCTCCACTACTTGTATGTCGGGACCGTATCAGGAAATTTTAGAATTATTTGATGCCTATCTCCGTGCCAAGGGGTCCTTACACTTGATGAGCTGTCAAGTACTTGTGTTCGCTGTCGTTGGATTCCCGTTGGGAAAATCATTACCCGAAGCTCGTCTCACAGTAACTCATCGATGTCTTCTTTTCACACTCTTACTAACCTATAGTTTCGGCGCGGGAGCATAGCTATCTCTAGGAGATATATATGATCTGGCATCGCCCCGTGGCCTAGTGGGTAGATAAAATCAAGTTTCTATTTTCGTTCCACTGTATTTAGGTTAACTAGGGAAGGGGCTGCTTTTTTTTTCTTGGGTGGGGTTGGCTTAGGCCCCAAAACTTAGAGTTTGGGTGGCTCGGGTATTCCAAATGCCAAGTTCGGATTGCCTAGGAACCTTCGTATCGATCTTAATATCAGATGAATCATGCAGCAAGAATTCCTTTCCCACTCCATCCAAGCAAATTTTATCAATCTGTTGGATATCGTTGGATATCCGGGGTTGCTCGCCGAGGCTTAGTCATACGGTTGACTTGGCTGCTATTGGCTATGGGGCCCGCTTGTCTTCTTTGCGCTCTGTTTCGTTTCGCTTCCTCTCCTTTCGATTCAATAAGTTTTTTCTACCCAGTGAATTAAAGCCAACGAAACTGCTCTCAATACGACTCTCATTTCGTCCTTTAATCTCTCTCTTGTTCTCACGCTCGGTAACCCATCAAGCGGCTCGCAAACACTTCATTTTGCCTACCGCCTAGAGTACCCGGCCCGCGACGGATCATTTCCGACACAATCAACGCCACGGCTGCCAAATGTCATTCAGAGTCTGTAACGAGATCTACCCTTGTTTATCTTTCTGCTTTTTCTCTCGTTTGGTCACATTCCCTATTCTTGAACGCAAGAATTTTAACCATAGGATAAATCTTCCACCTTCTCTTGAATCATGTGGTATCACTCATCTCATCGTGTTTTCCAAAAGAAATAATTGGAAGCCCGGGCAGGACCACTGGAGTGAATCTAACATTGAGATTTTTCTCCGGGCTCTTTCCGCTTACCTATTTTCCTCATACAACGTTATTCCGGTTCCACTAAATTTATTTCCTAGGGCCACCAAGCCCTACAATCTCGCCCGTGCTCATTTCCCCGGATTGACCAATGTCACTACTTAATTATATCGTTTAGGGAGATTCAGGATGGTATGCGTAAACCCTCTTAGATCGGCTCCCTCAGGTTTTTAATCCTTTCGAATGACTTGGACCTCCCTGGGCGTGAACCACCGTGACGATGTGAGCCACCATTCATCAGCAAATCCATCCGATGAGGTAGCCCTCTTGGCATCTTAGTTTTTCTCTAGAAATCATTGGTATTAAGAATGAACCCCGATCACTCCCCTTTAGTTAAAATAACCTTTCCTAATAAGAAACGTTGGCTATCTAGATATTGGAAATTCAAGTAGTGCACTGTGCTGTACTCAGCACACACCTGGCTTCGGTAGCACTTGGGCTGCTAAGAGAAGCCAAAAATCACGAAATGATAACAAGTACTTCTAGTACCGTGAGCATGCCGGTAAGGAACCCACAACCGGGGCAGACTCACCGCCAGGTTTGGAGAAAATATGGGAGTGATCATAGGAAGAACGCAGGCGGTAACTTGGCACTATGGCATGGCACGTCACAGGTGGTCACTCAACTTGTGGCTTAGTAGGGGCAGTCAGGCATGTAGTTCGTGGAGGGATATCGTGTGCGGGTATCATAGCTTGATTGTCAACTTACGCGGCGGAGACACAGGGGTTACGTTTTCGACGGTGAGGGTGATTCATCTGGTTCGTGTACCTGGCCACGAAACATTACGCACTACCATAGGGTGCCAATACATGCTCACGATTCCGCATATTTATAGCCAGGACTAATCCCCTCTCCTATCCCTTCTTCATCTCCTATCCATCCATCATCTATCCTTTCTTCGTCTCTGATTCTTCATTTTTTATCCGCTCTTCATCTCTTATCCTTCCTCATCTATTATTCTCATTACCTACTGCCGATATTATTTTATCAAGATGTCTGGCTCCCAACCCACATCTTCCAACCCCCACCAAGGGTCTGGCCAAGCACCGGTAGGATCCTCCCTGCAGGATCAACCGCCCGCACCCGCAGTGCCAGCGAGAACCATGTACCTCCTGTTCCGTCCCCAGAGGAATTCAAACCTATTCGCTTCAAACCCTTTCTCTCGCAGAATCCGGTTGCAAATCGAACGGTACCCCCCCCCGGAACCGAGAAGAAATCTTGCCCCACCAATAACCAGCGGTACTCCGAACCCCACCGCTTCCTCTAGCTCCGGCCCCAGCACCGCGGCCACCACGGCATTCTCCTCTCCAAATACCACTGCTACCGCCTCAACAATAGCACTGACCGCTGCTACCACCCCCGCAGCCTCTGCAATCTTACCGATTGTCTCCACAAACCGCCCCTCGGCCCCTATTCTCCACACGACCCCAATCTACAATCTCTCCTCCTACCCGATCTCCCTCTCCCGCCACAGGCTGAAGATCACAATTCCGGATTCGGGAGACACCGTTGCCGTGTCTAAACCCGATAACACCTATGACCGTCTCCGCACTAGCTTGCTGCACCCCAGACGCCTATTGGACTTTGTACCCACGCTACATCTAGGATTGGGCCAACGCTGGATAGCTAAGTGGTGTCCTGAAAGGTGGGTGTGGACTAGGGCTGGGTTGCCTGGGGAGGCCATTTGGAGGAAGACGGGGAATGTACGCTGGGGCCGGCCGGTTTGGGTGCTTGAAGTTTTTGCCGAAGCCGCGGATGTTAGCCCCGGTAGCGGTGAGGATGTTAGTGGGAACAGGGTTGGGGTGCGGGTTGCTGGTCTGTGCTACACCGAAGTTTCGGTTGAGAATGGAGCTGGGGTGGGGGTTCTTGATGGTTTGTATTATCTCTCTTCTTCCAGGATTAGTTTCGCTGACGGTGCTGGATAGGTGTTTCCGAGAATGGACTAGTGATGCTGGCGTTGCTCACTGCTGCCCTTGTGGAGCTTATGTAGGCTTGGGGCCACGTTTTTCAAAGTCGACTTTGCACGCCCTTTTTGTTTGTGGAAGGGTTCTTTATTTGTGTTGTAAATTTTGTATCATTACTGTTTGTAAGTCCCAGCTCAGCGGAGGCTTTTTTGAGAGAGAGGGATTGGTTATTATTTGCTGTACCTTCCCTTGGGTTTGTTAGTCTATAGTTTATCGTGAGTGGAAACAATGAACCTGGTAATCCATGAAACCAGACTTTTATTTTTTCCCCTTTCTTTTCCTTTCTTTTTTCCGGGTCGTGATGATTCATTAGCTCTACCCGAGGTGACATTATACTATTATAGAGGTAGTGGGGATAAGGTCGGGCCGGGGTATCGAATGGGGCTCTGTAGGGCATTCAACTGCAGCTCTTCACCTTAAGCCCCATCTCAAAACAGGATGATGAAATCTTCAGCCCACTGAATCTCCTATCACCTATTTATGCTTTGCCCCAACGCATTCGTGCAATGACAGAGATTCAATCATGCTTTACTAGCCAACCCTACACCCCACCTCTTCGAAAAACGCATTTCTCTCTCCTGGGTGTAAACGCGGCGGACACATTTATCATCAGTCGGCTATGGCTAGTATATTAGTGGCAGCCGGGAGTCTATCTGCGCGCGCTATCTCGGGATATTTGGTCGCGGAGCTTAGAGGGGCGGAAGAGAGGGGAACGAGTGTTGGCTGTGACTTCCGGTGGATGAGAAGGGTACTACATAAGCTCTTTGGGTTTTCGAGAGTGGGGTATCGTGAGGGAGACGTGAAGTATAAGGTCGGCTACATGTGGACTCGGTTTGGGGAGTGCTGTTGGACGGGCTTTGTTGGTATGTGTGTTGTTCTGGTGGGGGTATAAAAATTATAAGTACCATTAGCTATTCTCCACCGGCTGGAGCCTGGAAGGCTTGGCGTCGTCCTGCGGGATGATAGATCCAAAATTGAAGCATTTCAAGCAAGCTTCGGTAATTGTTGAGTAGGGCTATGCATAGAATTGGGTCGGATCGTGCAAGAGAGGCTCCTGCAGGGTAAATTGCACCTCTCGGATAGCGGATGGAGGCGCTTCGATCTCAACAGGCCCCAGACAAGATTCTAAGAGTGCCAGTAACGCAGGAACGATTTCGGGATCAAGATTACGGGTCCTATCTTCACTCCCAAGGCAGGACAGCTTCTTGGCTTCCCGCAGCCGTTCCGAATACAACGCCCACATCAGCCCCTTACCAATCTATATTCCGTCCACACCTTCACTTGTGATAGAGTTATCGGATAGGTATCTCTCAGTCCATTGCCTTGTGTCATCTCTTCAAGTTTCTTTCTTCTCTGACGAATCGTCACCTCTCCTAGGATAGCGTCGATGTTTAGCGAAGCAAGGAGGGATCTACACACAATCGTTGGTGAGTATTCACCATTGATAAGGGGGGTGTCGAATACTCCTACTCACATTTCAGATATATTTTCCGGAATAGCTCTCACAACATCCGCCCGCAAATCCTTGTTCACCCCCTCTATCCCGGTGCCCCTCCCTGGCCTCCTCATAATTCCAGATATGATATCCGTGTTAGGGCTGATGGGTATCGGGATCGCCCCAGAGGAATGTCTTAGAACAGCTTCCCTGACACGGGGCCTCCCGGTAAGGAATATTCTCGTCCTAGGGGGCTCCCAAACAATATCTCCTAATGACTCCGGCAGCTCGGGCAGGTGCTTCGGTAAAAATTCGTCCGTGATGTGGGGGCAAATAAAAACTCGGGGTAGCAAACAAAGAAAAAGCAGCCTTCAACGTTCTACCAGATCCACAAATGACGGCCCTCTTGTCGGGAAAGTCTCCCATAGGTAATTCAGGACCCCCCCCCTCCCCTGCCTACTGGATGCCTCACGATGTTGGCGATTGACTGTTCTTGTTGAGAAAGGAAGTCGCAGTACAAGCCCGCAACGATGATAGATTCCTCCCCATCCGATTGCACTGGCTGTCGATCACAAGAGAACTTCTGACCGTCAGGGGTATGTACCCCTTCCAAAAGACCTTGCTACTTACCTTAGATATGTCTTGTCTATTCCCGGGTTCCTAGAGCAAAACAAGACAGCCTTATCGGCTACATCCTCACTACCTCTCCACCCCCGAAACTGCCTCATGGCCTAAAGCAAATCACAGACACCGTCGAACCGGTCGATGCGCACGTCCTGATATCTGCTTACTTGCTCTAGTGAAGAGAGACGATAGATAATCTGCGCATAGCCATCGGGCTAATAGCAGGTATCATACCATTGAAACCACCGAGTATATTGCCGCAGTGCCCATTGCCGCCGCCGAAGCTAATAAATTGCGTATGTGAAGTTTAGGCTATGGTGTTCTATTCAAAATAGTTGAACCTGGAAATGGTGTAGCGCTTTGTCCGGGTACTGAGAAAGTTTGGGAGCATTTTATGGCTAGAGCTGAAGACAGCAGAGCGATGTGGTCTGTTGTGGCGCAATTACCCTCCGATCATTTCCCTTTGGCTAACAAGCATGACTAATCGGAGATATGTCTCACAAAGACCTCTGCGAAATGGCTGCATCATATCACGATTACCGGTGCACGGTAAGCTCATTTACCAGCAGTGGCCGTTCCCGATTAAATCCCCCTCAGAGTGGCCCCCATCCGGCTTCTGCTCTCTCTTTAGGTTGGATCACCATCTTTTGCACTATATCCACCCCTTAACCATACTACATCGGCCGTTGCCTTGAGTCTCCTTCCCTTGTGAGAAATGCCTGTTTCCCACGCTATGAAGGGAAATCAAGCATACCTGGAATTTGAGATGTCGATGGATTAGCTGTGGTGGGTTCACTGGCGCGCTTTCTCTTAACCCCTGCATAGGTTCCGGAACCCCTACCAAAAATGCTGTCTGAAGTATCGCCCTCACAACTCCTCTCCATCCCTTTGAGAGTTATGTCCTCGCTATGCCTGTCTCTGACATATTCTCTAGTATCGCCCCTGACTAGGATTGCAAACACTCTCGTTGCCGGCGCACTCACTCCCCTCTCGGTCTCCGCCCGGATATATAACCCTGCCCTGCCGGTCGTAGGTATTGCTGGAGATCAGAGCATGCTGTTCAGTATCCTCTCGTTAAATTTAGATTGCTCTAGAAAAGTTTACAGTTTCGGGGAAATTTAAAGCCCCGGGGATGCCTCTATTGATGGGTCGGCCGGGTGCTGCAACTCACAGGACTCAAGACAGAGGGCCTAATAGACTACGCGGAAAGCGGGAGTCTTCATTATGCATTTCTAGCCCTAATATTGAAGAGGTTTTTTCTTCTCTTATTATCTTAGACGTAAGCTAGGTAATTAAGATGATGCATGAAGGAAAATTAATACCCATTATGATCGATACAAGGATAGGATTGTTCTATCTTTCATATGTACTCCTACCTTAGCCCCTAGTTGGGAGAGGGCGACGGCCTGGAAATCAAATTGAGAGCTATCCATACCCATTGCCATTCAGACCGGTATTTGATTCGGCATCATATCTCTCGAATCGAAATCATGACTTGGAGCCTCGTTGCATGCTACGTAGTCTCCTGCCGCAAGAAAGCATCAATGGTTAGAGAGATCAGGAGGTATGATATCATATGTAGAACTATTTGTCATAGAAGACCTTAACAACCGTATTTCTTTTTTGCGTTTTTGTGATATTTCCATAATTTATTGGGCTACACCTATTATCGTAGTCCACGAATATTCCCCCGATGGAACCTAAAGAAAGCACGAAAGAAGAAAAGAACAAGGGTGGGACTGCAGTAGGCTCTAAGCGCGGTGGGATATAGAAGAGCGACGGACCAGCTCGCTACTCTCTCCGCTAGCTAAGGACAGACCAGGAGCTATATGTATATCTCCGTCAAAGTAAAAACACCGCAAAACTCCCAAAACTCATCAAACACTAACGAAATGCACTAAGCTAACAAAACCTAAACACTAATGATGCCAACTACCTAGAATCATCCTGACATCCCATGATCCTCCGTGATCCCTAAAGAATATGCCCTGCGAGTGTGCCAATTCCCCTATATCTGGGGACAAAGGGCATGAAGGGGACATTATGAAAAAAAATACCGGATGCCTAATGCCCAATGACAATGAGTATCAACAAAACCGGAAGCTAGTATCCCATGCCTAGCAGCATAATACAACAACCCACTGCCAAGTTCCCAGTCGCCGTGCGCCACAAGGCCATATACCCTATAGCTGTATGTCTCTTAGCCACATACCCGCCTATTCCCATACCCGTATGATACATCCGTCCAACTGCATATTATCCGCATAACCACTTAACCGCATACCTCATAGGCAATCCAACACCCGATGTCATACCATAAGCCAGCCCACAGCCTCCGACACTTACAGAATCTGACAGCAACGCCATCTTGTTGATACCACAAGACAATTCGCTGGTATAATATTATTAAAAGATATCCACTAAGCTAGAGTTGGGGCTGGAGTTCAGCGATTAGGGACCTCCCCTGGTGGCTTGACCATGTAGCAGAACTAGTCTCGGAGTAGGATGGTCTGTAAAGGCAGCCGCTTGATGGCAGTGAGCTTCGGGGAGGAGGTGGGCTGGCTGCTTACGAATCTAGGACGGATATCTTGAAGTTTATCATCCATTCCTACGGGATTGCTCGCGAAGGGCCGTACCACACACTACCATACACCGCTATCCACAGAACAAAAGACGAATACCAACCTAAAAAACAAGACGAACAATGCCTGAGGACTAAGCCTAACTAGAACTCTAATGGAGGGGAAGAGCAAAGAAGGGAAAAAACACAAAGATCAACAAATGGAAAATAGCGAGCGGAAACTAGAAAAACGGCGGTATGAGAGACTATTTACATCTAAATCTACCGAGATCTTGCTACCCCGATCCCTCACCCGGCAAGTATTTGCGGGAGGAGAATATATTATCTAGTGACGGAGGGGGAAAGATGTAGAGGAGAAGAGCGAAAAGACAAACAAGGGAGGAAACAACGAAACGACGGTCGATGGCAGAGAAGAGGCTATTTTTGGAGGTGCTAGGGTGGGCGCGGGTTTTCCCTTGAGGGCACTGAGAATTTAGAGGTCCGACCGAAGGGGGTAGAGGCAGCCTGGGTTGTTGGGTTGGGGAGAGTTCAGTATCTGCAGGCTTGGAAACAGAATCCTGGAAGCCCAGAACCATTTTCCGCTCATTAAGTCCTGCGGGTGAGAGCGCAGGTTGGCCGTTAAAGTCTGCGATGTTGGTGTTAAGGTCGTCACCTCTGAACCGCATCTCCGCGCGCTCGCCCGCGTCTACAGTAGCCGTCGGGAGGGATATCTGGCTACCCTGATCTGCTGTGTCGGAATCGGAATTTTCCCGGTCTAGTATCATCTTCACAACTCCACCATGCCCTTTAGAGAGAGCCAACGACAGCGGGGTTTGGCCCCCGCTATTCGCCGTGGGGATGGGGGCATCTTTCCGTCCCAAAAGCGCGATTACAATCCCTTCATGCCCGTTTTCAGCCGCCCACGAGAGTGGCGTCCGACCATATTTAGTATCTGCCTGGTCGGGATTGACGTCCACTCGCTCCAAAAGCATTTTTACTACTCCTTCACGCCCGTTCTCAGCAGCTAGCGAGAGTGGTGTTGCACCATATTCGGTGTCTGCTTGGTTGGGATTGACCTCCACCCGTTCCAAAAGCATCTTTACTACCCCTCCATGCCCGTTCCCAGCTGCCCAGGAGAGTGGAGTCCGGCCATATTTGGTGTCTACCTGGTCAGGATTGACGTCCTCTCGTCCCAAAAGCATCTTTACTACCCCACCATGCCCGTTAGCAGCTGCCCACGAGAGTGGCGTTGCGCCATATTCAGTGTCTGCTTTATCAGGATCAATGTCCTCTCGTTCCAGAAGCAGCATTACTACCCCCTCATGCCCCGCCCTGGCCGCTGACGAGAGTGGCGTCCGGGCGTGTTTGGTGTCTGCGCCGCCGGGATTGACGTCCTCTCGTTCCAAAAGCCTCTTTACCACCCGCTCATGCCCATTCGCAGCCGCCAACCAGAGTGGCGTCCGGCCATATTCGGTGTCCACACAGTCGGGATTAACGTCCTCTCGTTCCAAAAGAATCTTTACTACCCCACCATGCCCGCTGGCTGCTGCCCACGAGAGTGGTGTTACGCCATATTCAGTGTCTGCCTTATTAGGATCAATGTCCTCTCGTTCCAAAAGTAGCTTAACTATCCCCTCACGCCCCACCCTAGCCGCTAACGAGAGTGGGGTCCGGCCATTTTTGGTGTCTGCCCTGTCGGGATTGACGTCCGCTCGCTCCAAAAGCATCTTTACCACCCGCTCATGCCCATTCGCAACCGCCAACCAGAGTGGCGTCCGGCCATATTCGGTGTCCACACAGTCGGGATTAACGCCCTCTCGTTCCAATAGCATCATTACTATTTGCTCATGCCCGTTCGCAGCTGCCGACCAGAGTGGCGTCCGGCCATATTCGGTGTCAGCCAGGTCGGGATTAACGTCCTCTCGCCCCAGTAACATCTTTACTATCTGCTCATACCCGTTCGCAGCTACCAACCAGAGTGGCGTCCGGCCATATTTAGTATCTGCCTGGTCGGGATTGACGTCCCCTCGTTCTAAAAGCATCTTTACTACCCCCTCACGCCCGTTCTCAGCCGCCAATGAGAGTGGCGTCCGGCCATATTCGGTGTCAGCCAGGTCGGGATTAACGTCCTCTCGTTCCAGTAACATCTTTACTATCTGCTCATACCCGTTCGCAGCTCAAGCCTCGCAATGGGTCGACCCGGGTCGTAATATCAGAAACCCGACCCAAACCCGACCCAAACAATGTCAGACCCGACCCGACCCGGCCTGACCCAATCAAAACCCGGGTTACCCGAACAGCCCG
>Ga0307517_10003727_pt1 | contig 23684 bp, 10 predicted proteins | sample 23_EM_MG_FD_194515 | JGI IMG/M metagenome (GOLD analysis project Ga0307517, IMG submission 194515) | Populus trichocarpa ectomycorrhiza microbial communities from riparian zone in the Pacific Northwest, United States - 23_EM | ecosystem: Host-associated > Plants > Roots > Unclassified | place...
TTAACTGGGTCGGACCCGGCAAGAACATAATTGGAATTGCTATCAAATTCCACAAATGTTACGTCATCATGTGATATTCTTTTAATTTATGTGGTGTTATTAAATAATATTAAATACTAGTTTTTTTTAGTAAAACTCAATTTTTTGAAAAAAAAAATTTACTACAAAATTCATTCGGCAAGAACTATAGTTTTCATGATTTTTTGAGTGTACAATAAAATTAGGTAAAATATTATCAGGAATAAAATTGAGATTACTGTACGAGTAAATTTAATTCACTTTAAACTAATTTTTTTAAAAAAAATTATTCATGTTCACTTGAATAGTACGAATAAAATTACTTAATTGCATTGGTTTTTTTTTGAAAAAAATTAAGTTTATTGAACAGTGCGAAATTCACTCGGACTGTACAGTGTACAACTTCCTGCCCCACGAGAAGCAGTCAAATGCTGCTTTTTCAAAACATGCGGTCTTATCTTGGATTTTAGTGGGTCCTATCAGTGGAAAGAATTTTTGTTTTTTTAGCAAACAATATTATATGTGGCTGTGGTGAACCGCAGCTATGTTAGCAAACGGCCACTAAGGTCAGATGATGAGAATTCAGCGGTGCTTGTATTGGAAAATGAAGGGTGTCAGAGAGACAAAACATTTCAAGGGCCCACTCAGTGAAGTTGATTGATGCTGCAACGAGGATGAATCATCACCTAGTTAAATCTTCTTCATGAGAACGGCGTCCGAAAGCTAATCAAGATGCGCCATCATTTCAATGCTTTGTTTAGACGAAGACTAAGAGAAGCGACTGGTGGAAAAGTAGCCCTGGACTGGTTGGTTTTCAAACCTGCCGTCACGGCCGACTGATATAGAGACTCCAATTTCAAAGTTCAGACGAGCAAGAGAACAAACACGGAATTTTTAAAAATCAACTTTTTTAAAAAAAAACTTTTAAAATACAAAATCAATCAAAATCTAAAATTAACACGGAAGACAGTATACAAGTCAATACAAAACTTATCTCCCCAGAGAAAACAAAAACAAAAAAAAAAAAGGGAAATTCAGTAACAAATGTAGTAAGGAAATAGTAAAATGCTCCACCACAAAATAAAGAAATGGATCAGCGAATATAAAACTTGCTAGCCTGCAGCGTATTTTTATAATGTGAGAAAAAGATGTCAAAGGAATATAAATGCTTTTGAAAAAACATAAAAAAATCTGAGAATTTAATCATATGATTATAAAAACAAAAACATCAGCAACAAACAAAAAAAAAAATCATCAATAATTCAATGCAAAAAATAAATGTTTGTTAACATTATAAAAAATATCTTTATAATATTCTTAAAAGGTCTTCATAATCTTATTCATTGAGTAAAAATTAAATGAGAATGAGATAATCACATAAAAAGCAAAATTAAAAAAAGTCGAATATCATTTCTCAGCAAATAAAATATCGAAAGATGAAATTGAAAAAAAAAATTTAAAAAAAATAACCCGAGTCTATCTAAGCCTGCACGCCAAATCTGTAACCTAGTTGTAAGACCAGGATAACCCTCTGAAAAGAAAATTGAATAGAATTATGAAGCTCAATTCTCAAATCAGCCTAATATTAAAGGGCAAAAATAATTTTTTTAAAAAAAAGCAAGGCAAAAAAAACCCCGAGTCAACTTTGGTATACCAGCTGAATTCATGACTAGAAACATAAGATCAAGATAACCCCATAGAAAGTAAAGTTAAAAAAATAATGAATGGCAATCTCCAACCAATCCAATGTTAAAAGATGAAATTAAAAAAAAATCAATTTTAAAAAAAACTGAAGTCAGCTTGGTAAAAATCTTTCAAACCCGTGACACGGGTCATGATAATAGATTACACCAAAGCAAACCCAAAAAAATAACGAAGTCAAATTCTCAACCAACCAAAATAACGGGGGATAAAAAAAAACTAATTCAACAAAAAAAAAAAGAATTGAATAGAATGACGATCAAATTTGACATAAAAAAATAAAATCAAATGGTGATAAATGAAATTGAAAAACAATTTCAATCAAGAGAAGGATAAGAAAAAAACAAATAACAATAAAAAGAATGAGGATGGAATTTGATATAAAAATTAAATACTAAGAGATGAAATTGAAAATAAAAATCAATAAAAGATTCAAAACCAAATATATTGCAATTTAAAAAAAATAAGGACTAATTCTGATTCAATCAACAAATGACTAGACTTATTTAGATTTTTGCAATTCCAATGAGTTTTCAAGGAGAAGAGGGAGAAAAAAAAAAGAAAGAAAAAAAACATGTCATCAGAGCTCAATTGTTGATCTCCAAAGACAGGTGCTGCACCACCATAAAAGGGGCGACAAAATGCTTCTAATACCGCCTTGTAAAGTGGTTTTTTGCAGTTGTATGACACCACAAGTTATGCCAAAAGGGTGAGGATGACGCACAATGACGTCTAATAACTTTTTTTTATCAATATTTTATATTTATTAAAAAATTAAATTGTCTCTCGTTTTAAATTAATTATAACTAAAAATATCATGATGATAATACAAATTTGCCTCTATAATCATTTTATTGCGCTAGAGAAAAGAAAAGGACAGAAAAAGTTCCTTTTTACAAAAATTATCTTTAATTGTATGTAAATAATTTTACTGTTTTGGATGACTACAAAACGAATAGCCACTGAAAACAAGATCATCATCCATTTTAAGATTTTTTTAAAAAGGTGAAGCATAAACAAACCAATCATAGAATTAAAAAAATGAGAAAAAAATGAAAACCAAAACCATGTCATTATTATTTGGAAGGAGAGATGAGCCATAGATGCAACAAAAATCAACTGGGGGGAAGAACCTTGAGAAAACTCTTCATGAGCTCGGCAATTTTGTCTAGTACAATAAATGCCAAATTGTAGGGGCAAGCTCCAACATTTCATGAAAGCAACCGTGCTCACAACACTGAATCAACACAATTCACATACACGGATGATAGAAATAAATGAATAACTACTAATCTAGCAATGTCAAAACACAGAATCATTCTGAAAGTGGGACTATCCTTGTTAAAAAATAAGCATTCTTCAAATGGGCCATAAACCCATCAAGTCTGTCTATCAAACCAAGAAAAGGGTCATTTGATTTCAGATGTAAAAATCATCTTAAACACCTCGTAAGGCCTCATGTATCTATCAATGGCAATGAAACAACAACAGGAGTAAGCAACAGATACATCGAATTTGCGACTTGCACCCAACTTCGCAATTAGCAAGTGTAAAGGGCATTCACATGCATAACTCATGCAACTTTCCAAATAGTGATTTTTGTCAGGCATTTTATTAAACAGTTGATGTGCATGACAAAAAACTTGATTTCCTTTGTGAGGTCTGCTCATGAATGCATAGGCGTGGATTTGTAAATGGCTTTTCATTACCAAAACAAAAAAAAAAACAAAAAGAGAAAATGTGAGATTGAGCACGGAGTATGAAAGAGACATGAGCTCTCAGCTCTCATGAGCCATTTTTGTTTTTATTGTTCAAAAATATATTAAAATAATATTTTTTTTATTTTTTTAAAATTATTTTTAACATCAACACATTAAAATAATTTTAAAATATAAAAACATTAATTTAAAAATAAAAAATAAAAAATAAAATTCAACCAAACCCCCGTTCAGAAAGCAATGCTGAAAAGAAGGGGACAGGGTTGGCTGGGAATCTGAAGGAAAGATGAATGGATCGCATGAAGGCCATCTAAGAGTAATGAGTTTGATAAAGGAACTCAACCCATCCATAGTATATTTATTATCTAGCCTGGCTATACTGTTGCGAGTAACAGTAGCTTACAGCTCCTCTCGCTAAATGTTTAAACCTGTACCTAAATGATCATGCCCTCAATTCGTCTCCTATAAAACACATAGTAGGTAAAGAGAAGCTTGTCCGTAGCTACTGGAAAGAAAACATAAAGACACAGGTATGCAAACAACCATAGGACTCATCATAAATTTGCCTATAATTCGTCTTTTATAATAGTTTCAAAAGCTTTTTCATGGATGATGGGAGGAAATTAGACATATAACAGCTGCCTGGGGAGAGAAATCTGTTCTTAACAGGTTAACTTATTCCCTGAAGTAAGAAATTCCTGTACCGCGGCCAAGTCAGGAAGCACAGTTGCACCAGATTTTTTCCACTCCACCGCATCAGGTGTCTTAAACCTATCCAGCAGCAATGCTTGCATCCCCACACTCTTTGCTGGCAAGTAGTCCTTGCGCATGCTATCCCCGATGTGCAGAGTTACTTCTGGTGCAATTGGTGCAATTTTTCCAGCCCTCTCAAGGGCAATCTTATAAATCCTCGGGTCTGGTTTCTCCACCCCTTCTAGACCGGAGAATACACCAAAGTCCCACTCGGATCCCTGATTTTCCAAAATTATATTCACATTAGATTTCTTGAGCTCAGCATGGACAATGCGTAAAAGCATGAGTAGGTTTTGGTAATACAAAGGATGAACACACACATGCATGCATGCTATAGCTTTCACAGTGATCTTTGGTGCAATTAAGAAAACACCATGAAACCGGATGAAGTCTAAAGTTAACTATAGTTGGACTGTAATAACAAATTAATACCATAGCTATCCTTTTCTTTTTCTTTTGTTGCGAAGATAGCATTCTGTTTACCTGCTCCAAACCCAAGGCTGGAAGAATCACATCCTGATAACGGTATTCAGCATTACTAACAAGCCCAACAAGAAGACCCTCTCCACGAGCCCATCGAAGGAAAGGTTGGGAGTCTGGAAAAACACTATAAGGTGCAGATGAACCAAAGGATGCATATATACGCCTAAAGATCTTCTCAAATGTCTCTTCATCATAATCATATCCAGCCTGCCAGAAAAAAAGAAAAGAAAAGAAAAGATACGCATCTGTCCATGCATGCACATATATAAATAGCTAGACTATAAGATTAGGAAAAAACTGCACGTATCATGACTCTATCACCTGCATTTATAGTTAACAATACTTTCCAAAATGGCCCACTAATAAGGTTCCATGTGGAATGCCAGATTTTTTTGTACATTAGGTTCCGTGTGGTACTTTTAATCCCTCGTTGTACTATTATATGAACAAGGTTAACCCACTTGCATAGTGATTTGGCCCTCTATTTTTCAATATTGCAATGTCATTGAATACCAGATGCAATGAAGAGGCCACTTTCATCATGCGAGCACATCCAGCATGTTAACATTAAATAACAGTACTGCCTTTACAGCATCTGAGGTTCTACAATTCAGAAGAGCTCGTTAAGAGAGATACAGCTTACAAACAAAGAATCCCTAAATGCATACCTTGATGAAAGAATTTCTCACACATGTTTTCCACCAGACAATAGTAGGCAATTTTGCAGCATGCCCAAAACATGGGTACTTTTTGGCCATTTCTGTGTATGCAAGTTTGAAGCCCTCATGCATACGTTTGTAGTCAGGGCATGGCAGGCCAACGGATTTTGCTGCCATACAATAGTAGTCACCAAGCTCACCTTTGTAAGCTATGAGTGTACCAGTGACATCCACAGTGATGCAGCGTAATTTTGACAGCAGAGACATTGCAAAGGGGGCTTCAGAAAAATGAAAAATATCAAAGTTCCTAATGGGGGAAATTCAATTTTCTCATTAATATAAATAGTATCCTAAAGGCAATGGATGGCGTCCCAGATCAAGCAGTTCCTTCAATAGATCACACGACTCCTGGATCTGCATAATTGACAAGAATAGGTTATGTGATGCTAACTTCAACAAATAATCATAATTGAATAAATGCCATCAGCATAGTAGTAAATACATAAAGAACACAGCAAGTTGATTCTCCATTGATAATAAAACATTTAGTGAACATCATTTTATCAAAATAAATATTTTCGAAAACTAGTTGTTTGAACATTAGGCATGTTAAAAAGGCAAATTCCAATCAAGCACTTCAGCTATTTCTAATGGACAGTTCACAGCTAACAGAGTATAGAGCCATACATGTCCGCTATGATTTAAATTGCATTTGAAGTCCGCAATCTCAAGAAGTTGACATAGATCAATTGAAATTTAAGAAAACACGAGCAGAGCATGTAATATGGATGTAGGCTGTTTGCTTCATTATGACATTTATCCAAGAGTTACTTGACAAAACGAATACTAGCATGGAGGAAGCCAATAACTAATTTGATAAGGTTTGATCAAGCAAAGAAAAGAGGCATGCCTATTAATACAAGTAGAATCCAGAAGAGGTGAGGTCTGGAAGCTAAATAGCTTAGATTTAGTAATTCCACCTATAAAGTGAATAATATGTGAGCAAACACTAACCTATTGGGTACCATTACAATGAGGTTTGAAAGGAAAGCTTGAAATTTGAGCCATTATTTTAAAGAGGCCCCTAGCAAAATTTATGGGTTAGTGGGAAGTATGGGGGTGTTGCCAAATAGGTTGGGTGACCTAATTTTTGCAATTGGAAGAAACGCTAATTTGACATGAAAAGAGTGAGGAGAGATGGTTCGTTCTAGGGAAACAAAGACCCCAACAATACACTAACCTAATACCAATATTCAGCTGCCTTTATTTGATGATAAAGGCTACATTTTGTAGTGGTAACGCTAAATATTTCCTACTGAATTAAGCCACTAGAGTACAGGACTCCCTACTTAAACTGGCCTGTAAGAAAAAGACTTACTGAAACTACTTTCTGAGCCTACAAACTAGGAGCATATCAAGAGCAACAGATAATTCTAAAACTAAAACAGCTTGCAGCAACTTCCCACATAATAGTGGTTGTAGGTGACATTCTGTCCTTCATACTGCAGGCATAGTAAAATTGAGGAAAAGGGTTCATACCATGGCTGAATGGTTCATTGATAGATAAGCACCAACTACTGCCAATCAATTGATCCAAGACAGACACAAAATGGTCCCATGCATAAGCATCAAGAAGACTCCTAGGCAGCCTACAAGGAGGCGGGTACAGATTATAAAGGCTTTTCATTCTTACTGATTGAGCAGGAGGAGAATCTCCTTGGTGCAACTTCTTCAATTAGATCTTCTTAATTTCTTGTTTTCTAGATTAAGTTGACAAACTATTTTTCACTAATATCAATCGATGAAACCTCAAGCACACGATCAATTGTATGATTATTGAATTTGACCAAGGAACATCCATTCTATATTCCTCTCTCAAGGAGCTCTAAAATTGCAATTGTTATAAGAAACTTCTTGACATTTTTTTTTTGTCCTGCATTCAAATCAACATGCATATTCAATTTTTCCCCAACTATTTATATTGATTTTTCTCCAGAAACCATGGAAAACAAATTCTTCTTCACTTTGTATTGTTGCAAGACCACAAAGCTATATTCAATTATAAACCAACATATTCTATCCAAGCCCAGAAACTCTAGAAGAACAACATAAACTTTCCATACCAAAACACCTTAATGAAACTGCATTTCTAATGCACATTTCGTAGACCCTCAGTTTCCGGATGAATGTCCAAAATTAAGACAAAAATCCCAGAAACCAGAATCTTTCTTCCACCGTTTTTTTATGAAAAAACTCCTCGTGTTATGCATGTCCAGCCAAAATTTGAGGAGCTTGTCCAAAAGTCAGAAAAATGTTGCTCTATGAACTGACTAAATAAACTCTCACTCACCATGACAACTGAGCAAATCTAAGATCAACGCTTTAATCATTATTTTCTTCTTCCTTTTTTGTGAAGTCTAAAACTTCTATCACCAGGTTGAATTAGATAGGCATAAAATGGGTTCCTTAATAGTCTCTAAGATTGTGAAACACATTAACACATGCTCATAGCGGGAATAAAAAAAACTACATCCGGCCCAAAGAACTCATCAACTAAGCAAGCCATTGCATCACACAAAAGCAAGAGACATAGAGAGAGGAATCACTAGCCAAATCCAATTCAATATCACCCAAGATGTATCGTGCTTAGCAAATGTACATGACCCACTGTCAAATCTAACCCGTTTCCTTAATTTTCTTTAATTTAAACATTGTATTAGCAAGATCATGCATTTGACAGATAAAAAGAAGTAATATATCAAGGAAATGGATTCCTCTTTTCTTTATATATATAAAAGAAGAGGAAGTCAAGTTGTATAGACATGTGAGGCAGTAGCCAAAAAAATATTGAAAAAAGAAAACCCATTAAGCAAGAAGGGAAAGTAGACATACCCAGAAGCCGAAATGAAAAGGAATCTGAGTTTTGCTTCTTGCAAATCAAATCACCAATGGTTTTTTTTTTAAAAAAACTTTCAAGTTGTACTATAATCTTGAGCTCCAAACTGGACTCCCTGCTCTTACAAGAAACAAACAGGTCTTGGAACACACCCACTTGAACCCTCTCTCTTTTCCATGTCTGTACATATATACATGTGCAAGTGCTTATATTTATCAATGGCAAGACAGTTGAGTTCTCTGAGAGAGAGAAAGGGGGGGAGGACAGAGTCGTCTTTGTAGTTCACATTAACGTATTTAAGAAAATATGATTCTGCTGTGAAAGGTTTTTCTTTTATTTTTTCTTCTTGTGTCACGTCCCTTGATGTTAGGTATTATTTTGTTTTGGTCCCCTTTCCCTTTTTCCCATTTCGCCGCATCTCTTTTGCTCTAATTATATCACTCGTACCCTTTAATACAGGAGGGTGGGACTGAAAAGAAAAGGAAAAAAGAAAACTAGAGTAGCAGCTATAATTGAGTAGGGGTATCAAGCGTAAATGAACCAAAAACTGAGGAGCTGCATGACAAGATTTCCAAGGATCGAAAAGTGGGTCGCAGAAAACCATGGACAGTTAGCCTGTGGTATTGCTAACTGAAGGCGAACAGCTCACGTGCGTTAATTGTCTCTAGTCTAGGTCCTAGGAGCCAAAAATACAATGAGCTGATTTTCTAGTTGCTTAATTTCCCCCTGTTTTGAGAAAGTTGCGTAGCGTAAAACTTAACCTAAAATTAATATTATATTAGCGGTATTGGTTATTTAAATTTTAAAATATCTTTTTATTTAAAAATATATTAAAATAATATTTTTTATATTTTTTTAAAATTTATTTTTGACATCATTAAGAAAATAATTTGAAAAAAATAAAAAACTTAAAAAGCACTTATTTAATGCAAAAGGAAGTACACATCTCACCCACTCATAGAACATAACGAGAGGGGATGAACAAGTACGTTGTCCGGGGGAGGATAACAAAGAAAAATAAAATACTCAACTTTATTGTTAAATGGGATTCATGGTTTTAACATTCAACTTTATATATTACTTATTCTAATATTTATCTATTTGATGTGAATTAATGGATCTAATAACATGCGTGCGTGCGTGTATAGAGTGGTAAGAATATAATTTTGATGTGTTTTAAAAATAAGGGTAGCAATATCCTTGTAAAAACTATTATTAATTATAATTAATAATGAAATTTGAATATGTAATACTTTGGTGGTATTAGGATAGTGTATTGTTGGAGGTTTTGTTTGCCTAGAACCAACCATATCTCTTTGCCTGGTATTAAGTACTTAGCTTCTTAAAAAAAATCAAAATAATTAAGAGTACACAAATATAAAGAAAATAAACAAAGGTATATTACAAAAATCATGGTAAAAAACATGTTCTTGAAAATAAAAGTTTTGAACCTTACAATTTCCAGCATTCACAGCCATCATTAATATAACCTTAGCACGCTTCTTTCAGTTCATGCTCGCTGTCCTTATTTATCTTCGTACACAAAGCATCAATTATCATCTGGAGTGACCTTTTTTCTTGTTCCAATTTTGTATTTTTTGCCTCGAGTTGTATTATGTTCAAGCTGTCCCGATTGTTGATGCTCTTAGTCAGCAGATCATTTTCACATTTCAGTCGTTCAATTTCACGTTGTCGATCTATATCCTTGCACATAGCCTGTAAAACAAAAAACAATAAAGGTATGCATATTTTAAATAACCAAACAAATAATATAATCATAAATTTATTACCAAGCTCTTATCCTTGAATTTAAGAATACATGTACGGACAATCATTGCTATAATGATTAATGATAGAGAAACTATATTTTTATTAATTGTGATGTCATATATTTGTGGTTAAATAAATGCTATATAATTTATATGGTTTTGGTGTTTGTTTTTGCGTTACAAATTGTTTTTTAAAGTGTTTTTCAAAATATTTTTTACCTGAAAAGATATCAAATTGATGTATTTTTTGGTGTTTTTAGATGATTTTGATGTACTAATGTATTTTATTTTGAAAATATTATTTTGATGTATTTTAAATTGAAAAACACTTTTGGAAAGTATCATGTATCACAGTACCAAACACACATGCCTCTATGCCTATTTACACACAGAAAACATTAACATAACTCTAAAACGCGTGGGTTTTTTATTGTACATGAATGCACCGTGGACTGAGAGACAATTCACTATGGACTTATTGTGCATGTATGCACTATGGACCAAGAAACAATTAATCGTGGACTTGCATAGTTAATTTACTACATATTAAAACGTATGGAAAAAACACTATAGAAACATTGTGGACACATACACACTACCATGTAGACGACACTATGGCCATAGAGTATTTGCATTGTGGACGACATTGTAGCATCCCGGGGGGCATTCCTTTACTGTGTGTTGAGTCAAGAATTGCAACTGGGGCGTGGCCTTCTCTGCCCCAGGGCGCTAGGTCTAACTTCGGTAGCCGAACCCAATGTTGCTGGGTCTGGTTGACAAACCAGGCCCAAAACACTTCCAAAAGTGCAAATAGCGTTGGGCTCTGCTTCACTAGAACCCAACAACGTTTGGGCCTCCTTCCCATCGAGACCCAATAGTGTTGGGGCCTCCCTCCTACCATGACCCAACAACGTTGGGCCCTCCCTCTACCAGGACCCTTGGCCAATCTTAGTATTCTGTAAGCAAGCAAGCAAGCGATACCACTTGATGACTGTAAGCAAGCTTCTAAACAAAAGAAGAGGATGAGAATCACAGCGGAGAGCTACTACCACTGGAAAAAGAAAGCCTTTAGTACCTAACAGGGGAAAAAGCTTTTTTAAATAGTCATCCAATATAGAAAAAATAAACTATCCCAGGTTAATTAATGTTTCTTCACATTAATTATGATGATAATTATGACAGAAAAAATACCAATTCAATTTGAATGGATTCAAAACGTTGTTAATGTACGAATCGTTATTAAGAATTCTACCGTTCTCATCCATTAAATAATGTTTTAGTACTTCCTCTTAAAATGTTTTTTTCTTTTCTTTTATTAATTTTTTTTATACCGTAAAGATGAGATAAATTAATGTGACCTTTTTTTATTGTACAAAAATTACGTGATGATAATTTTTTTTTATTGAGATTGGGTTGAATTTTCTAATTAAAACATGTTTGATGATTTTTAAGTTTTTGCTTTATTTCAAATTAATACTTTTTATGTTTTTGTATTATTTTTTGATTTTTTTAAAAAAATCTATTGAGATTGTGTCTGGATGAGAAGCGAGACCCAGGAAATTTTAAAATTTTAATATATTGATATTGTGCCCCTAGCTGCGAAGCGAGACCCATGAAATGTGAAAATTTTAATTTTTTTTCTTTACTTCGAATTAATATTTTGATGTGATTATATAAAAATAGATTTTAAAAAATAAAAATATTATCTTAATATATTAATGTGACTTTTTTTTAATTATATAAAAGTTAGATGATGATAATTTTTTTTTCTCATTTCAGTTTGGGTTGAATTTTCTTATTAAAACATGTTTGTTTTTGCGTTTTAAAAATGCTTTGAAAAAAATTGAATTTTTTTTATTGTTTTCTTTATTTTAAATTAATATTTTTGATGTTTTTGTATTTTTCTAAAAAACATATTGAGATTGGGTCCGATTAGGCTACTAGACCCAATGAAAATATTTTAAGTTGGGTTCTACCTACCGACCAGACCCAACATAATATTTGGTTGTGGAGCATTGACATGATCCAATGCTATTTTGGGTCTTGCACCCGTTAGAATCCATCAACAGGACCAGATTGCTTTAGATCCTGTCTGGTGCAGAACCCATGTGGGTGTTGGATTCAATTTAGTTGCTCTTCTTAGATTCTAAGCAATCAATAGAACCCATTATTGATTTAAGATATTGGTAAAGAGAATATTCACTCTATTCAGTGCCAGACATAATGAGTATAAAGACCTTAACAAGTCTCATAGTTTTATACACTGACATAGACCTAGCATGTTCTGTTTTACTAAAAAAATAAAAAATAAATGTATAAGAAAACAAAAAAAATCATCAGAGTTGCCAGACTGAATATTTGATTGTGTAAAATTACTATATTATATGATTGTTTATATATATTTGCTATGATATTTTTTACAACTGTGTATTTGATTCGAAATACTTTCTATTGAATAAATCCAGGTTAATTTGGTTCTAAAAACATAAGCAGTGTAGAAAAATATCCGATTTATTAGATTGATGAAGAAAATCACTGAATTGAAATATAGCAAAAGGTAAAGAGAGAGACGTACTAGCTGCTTTGAAAGCACCTCCACAACGATGTTTTGCTTGTCAAGCTGGGACTTCAATTGGCAAAAGTGACCTTGAAGTTGTTTCATGTTTTCGTTTTGAGTTTGCACAACCTCTTTCAGCCGAACTTCTTCATTTTTTAAGTGCTTGTTCTCTCTGTCTAATCTATTATTTTCTTCGGTAAGCGCACACAATTTTTCCTCATTCTTGATTTTCTTAAACTGCATAATTAATTACAGCACACGAGAATCAAAGAGAAGTTCCTATAATAAAAATATATAACAACAACACGAACCTCCTTCTACCAAATACCAACAGGCAAGTGATCATGGAGAGGAGCATGTTGCTTACCTTGCACCGTTGCCGATAGGCTCTGTCTGCCTCTTTCTTCCTCTCTTGATCCCTATTTACATCATCAGGAGCTTTTCTTTTCTGCTTAGAATCGGGTATGGTAGGAGAATCAAGACATCCTGATAGAAATGACATGTACTGCTCTATTGGTGGCTGAATCATCGACGGTACTGTGTTTATTTCATAGCTACCGCCAATTTCATTAGCGGTAGACGTCTGCAGATGAGATTTAAAAGGGCAAAACCTTCAAAAGACATACTTGGGTTTGCTCACTGAAACATGTCAGAAGGCTTTCATTCAACCAAAACATCTGTGATAAGCACATCAATCTATCTAATTTTCTATACACATGCAAGCAGAAGAATATTTATAGACACATAAATTAATTTTGTTGGCTAAGGAAAATATGAAAAATCTAAACAAATTAAAAGAAATAGCACGTAATAAATGAAAAATGAGCTGTAAACTCAAGCTCAAAATGGATCCTTTCTTCTAGATCTTCTCCACAAAATATTACCTATAATATTAGGAGTTAAAAATATAGAAAGTTCACAATCATAAAGGCAGCATTTTAGAAAGAAAAAACTTCTCGAACACCAGATCCTTCTTGATCCAAAGCCTAAAGAACAAGATTGATTTGAATGGGTTAATTTTAATTGTGATTTAAACTTAATTTTGCAGCATAAACGCAAACTTCAGATCGGTTGGCTGGTACACTACAGTGAAAAAACGACAAACGATATTTACAGGCTCTTTTTTTTCTGGATAAAAATTAGAAGAGTACAAGTAAAACTTACAGTTGCTAGTTCCGGTGGCCACATTGAATCAATCAAGGGGAAGATCGGTAGATAAGCTGGCTTTATACCTGCATAAAATTGAAAGCAGAGAACTGGTGGAGGCAATCGGAAACAGCACAACACAATCAAAGAAGGAGAAAAGAAATAAACTTTAAAGTGCTTCCGGAAATAATGTTCTAAAAATCGAGTTATAATTAAAAGAGAGGCATATATATAGCATACAGATACCAGCAGAGGCAGATGCAACTTGAAATTGCATTTGATACGGTGTTTGATGGGTTTATATTAAAAATTATTTTTTTAAAAATAAAATAAAATATTATTTTAATATATTTTTAAATAAAAAATAATAAATAAATAAATAAAGCAGGAGCACAATCCCGAACACACGAGACATTCCAGCGAAGTCGAACGGGAGCAGCGCGAGAACGTGCGATATCGGAAAGATCGGACGAACTACTTGTAAGGTCGCGCGAGGGCGAAACAATTTCATGGCCATGGACACACCAATTCATATGATATAATAATATGGTCGGCTTAGACTTTGGACTAGAGATAAGGATTGATGTAGCATACGTGTCAAACCCATTTCAGGCTTGATTTAACAAAAAAAAAGCAATATCTTGATGAATGCGTACGATAATCAGACACTATCTTTATTTGGACAAATTTGACCTTTGACCCACTGCGAGTTTCGATAGGTTTGATTTGGAGGTGATTTTGATTTTTTTTTTTTATGAAATTTACATAAAAAAATATATATTTTTAACTTTGAAAAATATATTTTATAATTTTAAAAAAAATTATACATTTAAAAAAAACCATCACGCATCCCAGCCAAACACACACTAAAAATCAGGCGCCACGGGAAAAAACAGGACAGTTCGGTAAGGGTAAATGATTAACAAATATATAATATCAACGACAAAGAAAACCTACGCGGTAATTTTCGACTGGATAAGCTCGAGCTTATTCAATCCCAAAATGTGGAAATTAATGGTATAAATACGAATCATGGGCAGAATTTGGAGCTGAAGGTAGAACTTGCAGTGCCATGGTTCAAGTCCAATCTTCCACGCATGTAAGGACTCATTTTCTCTTTTATTGTGCTTCGATCAAACTTATGAGTTAATTTGATTAAATTAACACTCCTTTAAATTTATAACTAGTTATATATTTATTCTAAATTCATCTATTGTTATGGATGAATGAAAAAGATTTTTTTTTTAATTTTATTCATGTATCTTTTAAGATTGATCATTCGATATAATTTTTATACGATTTAATTTTAAATTTAAATTAAATTATGGATTAAATCAAGAGATTTTTTCTATCAATTTTATATTTTTTTCTCAATCTTTCAAGAATTCACCTCTATATTACTGGAAAGAATATATTGGAGCATGATCCCAAATTCACCTTCATGAGCACCCTTCAATCTGTTCTTCATCCCAAATTCTATCTTGATTTATATATCCGCTCTTTAATGGACCTTGTAAGTAAGAGTGCTTTAAAACTGAGGGAGATTTTTACAATCAATAATCAGCAATATTTTATTACTTTCTTAAACGCGAACTTTTCCGTGAAGCTTACTTGTAATTGAAATCCCAAAAGCAGATCAGAAAATTGGCTCTACCATTATTCCTCCCCATTGATGATTTCCACACACTAATTCAAGAAATATATATGACAAGTATGCTACTCAAGTGCAGTGCAAAATTATTGAGGTTGCATCATATATCAACTTTAAACACACACAAGTTCGATATATATAGAAAATGTTACACACAACTTTAAAAATACACAAGCTCGATATAGTCGACATAGAAAATGTTACACACAAGTTCGATAGAGTCGATACACACGACTTTAAGCACACACAAGGTCGATAGAGTCGACATATAAAATGTTACACACAACTTTAAAGAAAATGGTACACAAATAAGCAAAGCAAACCAACCACACCCTCGTCCTTGGATACCTAAACATGACTGGACGGATCACCTGCAAGACCGCTGTTATGAAATGAAAATGTTGTATTAGAGCAATTTTCCTTGAAGCAAAATACATCATTTTTCTCTTGAGACATGCACTGTAAACTTTATAAAGACCAAATCTAAACTAAATCCATGTTCACCTGAAGTGGATTACTCACTGCCATTATTTATCTGCAAAATAAATAAGCACGTAGTGTAAATTAATCTGGGTTAACACAATTAGTCTTCCTATGGACAAATGTCTTTGGGTACGTTTTCAAACGGACTCAAATAATAAGCCCTTTTATCTTTATGAATAAATCAATTTTAATAATTGAAAACATATAGAGGCTTCCATGTTTGATCATCAAAACAAGCTGCTCTGTTTTGGAGCAAACCACATAACCAAACATGACAAGGAAAAAACCCAGAAACCAATCATGACAGAAAACAGCTCGAGAAGATATCTAAATATTCCATTGGTAGAATATATGGTTTGCAATAATTACAAAGTCTCAATCCAAAGAAAACCGTTTACCAAAACACTAATCTATACATCTTGGATTCATTCTCAGTTCCCAAGTCATTGCCGTTTAAATAAAATGCCGATTCAAGTGCTTTGCCAAAGGAGCAGAGACCATATATAAATTAGCCCAGTAAACTTATACTTTACAAAAGATTAACGAATACATTTAAATTAAATCCATGCATTAACCACATAAGTATTAATTATTCTAGTGTTTGCATTAATATATACGATATGCATGTTATTTGGTTTAGTGTTTGTATTAATATGGTACACATATTAGGAGTTATCATTATATGATCAGTTGTGCATGTACCAATTAGAGTCCTATAAATACCTACGTATATGTTTGAGTTTGTGTGTGAAAGTAAGTTAGTTAAAGTGTTAAGTTTAAAGATACTTCTTTCCTTGTTAGTTTCTTATCTCACCACCATATATATATATATTTTTTATCAAAATGATACGAGAGCTAGGTTGATCTAGTATTATAAATATGAGTCTGTGTATAAAAGTAATTAAGTTAATCGGAGTTCAGTTTCAAAATACGTATCCTTTTAACCTGATACTTCACCACCACATGTTATTTTCGAACAAAGACAAGATCATTTCTAGCAAGCCATATTGACCGGAATAAAATAAGAAAAATAAGTTGATGCCATGAACAAAATCCTAGCAGTTTGTCGTAAATAAATTATCAAGTTGATGACAATTAATTAAGAGGTGCATATTAGTGGATTGATGAAACAAAAGCGCACGAAGGAAGAGAGAAGAAGCTACTAATTACCAGAATCATGGAAAGCTCTGCAATCACAGCAGTCTCTTCATTCAATTTGTCCTTCACGTACTCCAAAGTTTGCCTTTTACGATTGAGATCATTTATCGCCCGAGCACATTTGCTCATCAGTAATTCATTCTCAGCCTCCATGGAAGTGTTTTCATTCTTGATGCGCTTGCATCCAAACTCGTCAAATCTATTTTTTTTGTCTATCTTCACTTTCTGCACCATAAATAGTGAAATGTGGTCAAATAAACATCAATACTGAGAACTATACGTACAGATGGTTAATATCAACACCTGCTGTTTTCCACCATTGCTCGTGCCAAATTTTCTTTTCCTCAATTTTTTGGAAGCAACATTCAAGATGTTCGAGGGTGCACCATCGATAGATATCCCCGGGGGGGACTTGTTTGCTCCATCTGATTCATCTGTATTCCAGTACTCTAGAAGCTCAAACATTGAAAGAGATATCTAGAAGTTTCTTAAAGAAACATTAATTGTGCCGATTAACATAAAATTAGCTACTCAAAGCTTAATTAAATTAGTCAGCCTATTTTGATGAGCCTGCACACACACACACACACACACACACACACACACACACACACAGAGGTTCTGATGTTAATAGTGATGAAAGGCCATACCTGCTTGGCGCAGGCCGGGAATTTGATCATTCAACAATATTCCACGGTTCTCTGCATCACTACGATCTCCAAACTCGTTGGTGTAGTTTCCTGAAATTGAAACCAATCAAACCCTCAAGGAGAATATTCAAACAAGTTAAATTTGCTTCATAAACAAAAACAACAGCACAGCAACAAAACTAATTAAGATTCGATCCCAAACTAGTTAAGGTTTGCGGCATTTAATTCTCTCATAAACCAAATCCCTTTCAACATTGAGAGTTTTAAATCCTTGGATATATATCATTCGCCCACGTTATCAGATGCTTAAATAATTAATAATTAAAAACGGCATTTGTGATCGAATCAAATCTTTTTCATGAAAAATAGTTAGAACTTTTGGTTAGCTTGTGATAGTCTTTTTCACATTTGAAAATGTGATCAAAACCAACAAGTATAGCCTTCGATGAGAAGGTTTATATTTTTCATGGATAAGTGATAAGCTAATATCATGACAGTGTTGTAGACAATCAAAAACCCTAAATTGACCTGAGAAGGCTTTGTCAGTTGATGTAAAGGTTAAGTAAATCAATGAGATATACTGTGCCACCTCTATGGTAGATTTGCATAGCTAGCTGTTCATTCTAGGCTTGAAACAACGTAAACCCTAAATAAAACCCTAGATTTTAAGAATTAATAATATTATACTGAGTGCTAGAAAACAAGAATTGACCTAGCTAGAGCTAGACTTTTCCCATCAATCTAACAAAAGAGCTTTTAATGAAGAGATCGCATACAACAAATTAACTTCCTTCTGTGAGCAGAGAGAGAGAGAGAGAGAAATCGTGTTATGAGAAATATGCATAAAAATGCAAATAATTTGGCTTAAAATGGAAGTTGCATGAGGTTATTATAGACCATGTCACACCCAAGTAGAAATAGAAGGAAATGCATGGCTATCTTTGGTGTGATGATTTTGTCCAAAACCAATTAAGGAGTCTTTTCCTATTTAATCGGGACATTGCAACCGATCTTGCAGTTCAATATATATACATGTGCTGCATGAAATTTTAAGGAAACGCGCGATAATTTTGTTTTGGGATCTGGAGCTGTCCTGTTCGATCCAGGAGGCTGTGGGAAAAAGAATCGGTGGTTTTTTTTAGAGTTTTCTTTCATATATATTTGATTAACGGCTGCAATTTTCAGTATTTATCAATGAATTTTGTATGAAGTAGATTTTGTAAAATCATATTAAATCTTTATATGCCTTATTACTTGTTTTGCATAGATTTAGCACAGCATAAACAAAGAAAGAGTGGCAGCAAGTGTTGATCTAATATGTTATATATAATTGAGAAGATTATAAAAGAAAAGGAAAAACCCTTACCCACGGCATCAGAATCATCAGATAGCTCTAAGTTAGACATCAGATGTTCTTCTTTGATATGATCTGCCGAAAATTGAGAGAGAGAGAAAAGAAGTAAGGATCAACCTTGAAAAGTGTAAAATGATACAATATTTTGAGAAAGAGGAAAATCAGTTGATGAGGTTGATGATCAAGCAGCTGTTGCTTTTCTTTTCATATACACACCCTACCAGATCTGATGGTTATGGGCTGGTTGGTCCTAGAAATCGATGGCGCGTGAGGAGATGAGGACCGCCGGTGTGCTGGAAATCTGGGAGTGAAGTCTCTTAGAGTAGTGATCAGAAAAACAAAAATTATGATATGATCATATAAGCACCGGTGGGATCATAAAAAAGAAGAAGAAAAAAGATGCGTGGGACCCAATCGCAATATACCTTCGGAAATTGCACGTCATCGCACTGCCAGCTCGCCGTGAAGAAATGAAAACTTTTTTTTTTAATTGTCGATATCCGTACGAGTTTATTGGTAATTTAACTAATAATATAGTTATTAAATCTGGATCAGTTGACTGGTTGTTCTAGAAGCTGGACTGGTCTGGATTTGTTAAAAGACCGGCTGGTGTAACGACCCGGCAGGTCAACTCGTGATCCGGGTAACTCGGGAGAGACCCGGTGTGTTTTTTTTTTTTTTTTAAATGTGAGATTTGAAATTTATTAATATATATACTCCATGTTCTCAATAAAAAAAATTATGTTTTTTTAATATAGAAAAGAAATTAAACATAAAATAATATAAATATATATAAATTTTAAATAAAATTTTTTTACAGGAGGAGAATGTGTTACAGAAATATATATCTTCAGAAGTATCTCTTAACTGTTTCACAATTATTCAAATGATTGATTGCATGTGAATGCTAGATTCGCACATTTAATTTGGACCAATATTGAACTCGTAAGCAATAAAAAAACAACTCTTATTTATTTCTTGCTGGACGGTATATAATTAATAAGAAGAAGAGGAAGAAACCGGAAACGTTTGTACAATGTGGAGAATATTCACATTGACATGATTAGGAATAACTATACTAGATAATCGGGAAAAAAAACCAGGAGTGAAAAAGAGATAGATACTCTCTCTCTCTCTCTCTCTATATATATATGTATATATATATATATATATATATATGCGCAGTCACACGCAATCATTTGAATAATTGTGAAACAGTTAAGAGATACTTCTATTATTGATGGAGATTTTTTTGTAAGAATATAAGTTAAAAGGCCTTTTATTTGCTTTATTCCATTAGTATATATATTGACTAGGGACTAATGATTAGACCCACAAAAAGAGTAGATGATTGGCCATTTCAAGTCTTGTTTATGATAGCGATAGGTATTATTTTTTTAATATTTTTTTATTTAAAAATAAATTAAAATCATATTTTTTTAATTTTTTATATTAGTATATTAAAAAATAAAAAATATTAATTTAATTTTGTAAAAAAAAATTTAAAAATAATTGGACCGTAATGCTACATGTTGTAGGATTTATTTGAAAGGAAATGGTATGTTAAAACTTGCGGCACGGCTAGGGATGCCATTGAAGTTCAGAGAAACTGGAGTGTGCCCTTGGAGGAGGCAGAGGTGTAAATGATTTTGTTTTTATGACTGAATTCTATTAAATAAAATACATAAACTATAAAAAATTAAATTATCTTATGTTCATCAAACAAAGTTTGACAAGGTAATTTTAGAGAAAAAAAACTATATAAACTATTTTAGATATCTATTCAAAAATTGCACGAACACATATAATATGATGCAAGTTGCTTTTATAAAAATACTTTTTAATTAAAAATATTTTAAAATATTTTTTTAATATATATTAACATATCAAAATTATTTAAAAAATATTTTTTTAATATTTTTTAAATAAAAAAACATATTAAACCGCAAAAACAAATGATTTTGACGGAAGTCCCGTTTTGCCATATTCCTGGACCTAACTTTCCTAGGTTTACCTTCTAAAGCTTTGGTGGGCTTTCTTTTAAAGGTATAGGCCCAAGAAAATCGAACATATCAAAGTGGTTTAGTTAAAGAAATTTCTTACCATCATTAGCATATAATGGAAGACAGATTTTTCATGTTAAGCACCGAACCATGCCAAATTTTAAGGAATTAATTAAAAATGACTCGAAACCTCAACGGTTAATTAAAATTAAAAATTAATAGTATGTTAATCTCACTCAGTATACTACTTTTATTACTTAAATATAATAAAATATATACCCATAATTATATTTTCCTCAATTGATGATAATTAAATTTTTAACAAATAATTTTTTAAAAAAGTTTCCATTATATCTAGAACATATAGCTAAAAATTAAAAGGTCTTTCTTTTTTAATTATGATAATTAAATTTGATCTTTTTTCTAGCATTATCTATCATCAAATTTAATTTTTGTTTGGAAAGAAAAATGGTTCGTACTGCATTTTTTTTGTTAAAGAATTTTGTTGATGTTTCTAAATATATATGCCATCAATAAAATATTTATTTCAAAAAAATATAATAGAGTTATTAAAATTTTCACAAATTCAATTTTTATGAACTTCATTTTGTTTTTAAATAACTTTAAATGTCAATGTTTCCATTGATTACGCCGAAATAAGATATTTCCGACAAATAAAACTTATAATAAATACAAGTGAGATTAATAATTTATGGATTATGAGTAAAACGACCTAAATTAATAACCTTAAACTTGAGGAGGTGAAATTGTTATCAACCTTAGAAAAATAGCTGATAGAGAACTGTTTAGTAGGAAAAACACAGACAATTGAGTTTAAAACGACTTCAGTAAAAAGTTTGCTTATGAAAACAACCTCCAAACTTCAGGGAGGACAATTTGCAGATTACCCACAGTACCGTCACTCTTGGATCTAAAATCAAAGTAAGCTAACAGAGGGAATTTTGCAATGGTAGTCCAATTAGAGTTGAGAAAATTAACATAAGAGAGAAAGCTACATCTAATTACTCCTAAGATCAGTCAGATCAAAGAATATTGTCCTGGAAATGACATGGTTAATTAGCACTTATAGAGGATATATAAGGCTACCTCTATAATTTGTCAGATTAGAGTTGTACCTCTCAAATGGAGTCTCAAACTTCCTTTCATTGTGCATATCACCAGACAGGAAAGGGCTGCTTTTCGCAATTTGGGCATCTGGTACTGTCCGTTTTCTCAAACCACATACTGGACCTGCAGGTTTTGTTTCTTCCTTTGCATCTTGGTGTCCCAGCTGAGGTTTCTCTCACCCCCAGCAGCTCCATCTCCGAGGACGTTCTAGAGCTCACACATCTTCTTCTAGCTGTGGCAAAGAGGATCTTGCAGTACCGGAGAAATACATCCTTGCCTTCCTGCACATTGGAGAAGCAAGAGTAGCAGAGAGAGTTAGAAGTCAAGAGGAAGATCTGTAAGTGAACTATGGACAGGAAATATACTACTTGCAGATAAATATATATGTTCGAAGGCTTCCTGGATATATGAACTACCATCTGGTCTCTTGGTTAATCACCGGTAGACTGTCTGTGCAGACCCAACATAAATAAATAGTACAGTACTGGGGCTGTGATCGATAATGCTTTCCTTGGAAGAAAGGACGCTAGAAATATAGAAAGACGAGATGCTCTATTAAGGTATCTCATAGGACAGCTTAAACATTAAGAATTGGATTTTCATTTATAATCCAATGAAAAGAGATATATGTGTGGAATCATCCAAGAATACAGTAGTGCTTGTACAGTAGAGGCTTTTGGGGGGGGGGGGAGGAACACGGTTATTGTTTAAAAGATGCAAGAAACTTAAAAAGCACATGTATTATTTATATCTTAATATCTTGAAAGACTTTTAAAGGGTTACTTTTATAAGGTCACACGAATCATTAATAATCAATTTATTTTCTCTTTTATAAGAGCATCAAGAACATGATTCTTCTTTTTTGACAGAATCAATGGTGTAATTCAGAATTTTGAATGAATGCATGTGAGTGAGGACGTGAAAAGGCATTGCAAATCCGTTAAGAAAATGTGACTTTTATATTTGAAATTCTAATTTTAGTGGGTGTTTGGTAATAATTAAAAATCCAAAAGCACATGTGAAAGTTATTCCTGCATGGTGCGATGCCTTGATTGGGTGTAAAAAAGAAAGACTAAAACTTTGACAGAGACTTGATGGGAGGAGACAAATTTAGTTTTGTGTGGACACAAGGACTTGCCGACCGAGACTTTTGATAAGAAAATTAAAATATCACATTGCTTGGTGTTGGAAAAATCGTACATTTCTTTTGTTTGAGAAAGAGTTCCAAAAAACTTTAAATATTTTTAAATTAATTTTTCTACTATTTTCAAATCATTTTAACATATAGATATTAAATATATTTTTTAAAAAAAAAACACTCGAGAACTCCACAAAACTTAATTAGTTAGCAGTACTCAAAATATGAGCCAATCACATAAACCACCTGTCCTTCGAGTTCCAAAATTTTAAATTTAACGGCATTTAAAAGTGATTTTGTAGCCATGAGGTTTCTTTCTTAAAAAATCTAATAATTTTAATTCTTAGGAAAAAAAATGTGTTTATCTGTTGTAAAAATCCCATATTGTTATTTATGATTTTTTTATTTTGATATAAAAA
>Ga0307517_10003728_pt1 | contig 23683 bp, 11 predicted proteins | sample 23_EM_MG_FD_194515 | JGI IMG/M metagenome (GOLD analysis project Ga0307517, IMG submission 194515) | Populus trichocarpa ectomycorrhiza microbial communities from riparian zone in the Pacific Northwest, United States - 23_EM | ecosystem: Host-associated > Plants > Roots > Unclassified | place...
TATCAAGTTAATTCATAGAATTAAAAATAAAAGAAGAGAACAAAAAAACTACTTTATCTTAATATGGGTTCTCTCTCTCTCTCTCTCTCTATCTATATATATATATATATATATATATATATATATGGATCAAGACGTAACGCAATTATATTCATTTATATCTGCCATGATTATGGTTAAAAAAACTCAGAAAGTGAGATACTGAGCTTCGCTTTGCGGTGTATATATAATCTAGATTATGATGTTTAATCCTTACAAAAATTTATAATACTGACACTGGTTACATCTTTTCTTTTGTTCCTTATTCAGAAGGAAGGACAACGCAGCAGAGAAATGAAGAGGAAGACTGAAGAGATGAAAGCAAAGATTTACTCTCTAAGAATCCAAAAGATGGAGCTCGACAGGCGGCTTCTGGAGATGCAGTCTACGATTGGTTCTATGAAGGATGAACAAAAGATTATGGAGTCTGCACTCGAGGAGAAGCAAAGTGAGATCAAAATGCTAAGAGAGACGAACAAAGGTGCAGAGAAAGAAACTCTTCAAATGGAAGTACTTAGAGAAAGTCTGAAACAGAAGGAAGCTGAAATTGAGGATTTGAAGCACCGTCTTGAATACCCAGCTAAGATATGGTCGGTCAGCACAGATGACCCATCGAGCCCACCTGTAAACAGGACTGTGACCTTGAATATGATAAGCGAGAATAAGATAGAGGCTGGAAAGAGTGAAGAAGAGGTTCTGTTGCAAGAATCTGCAAATGATAGTAATGGTTTGAATTCAACAAAGGGTAACGGAGGCAACACTACATCCATCAATCAAGAACAGGTGGGTGATACTGCCACAGTTGAAAATGCAAGTGAAAGCAAGGTAGCAATTCCTGACAGGATAGAAGAGCCCAGAGAAGAGCAGTTGCAGATGCTTGAAGGCTCCAGAAATGGAAGAGCCATTGGAATTAATAATGATCAAGTGAACAAAAGTGAAAGTTCTCAAGAGAAGGGCACTTCTGGTTCGGGAGAGGAAAATAATGCTTCAAATGCAACTGAGACGAACGTTAGCAGGATTGGAAGAGTATCAAAAATTACAGATGCAGATAATGAAGAGAAATCAAAGGATGGTGAAGAGCATAAAGTTACCCGAGATGGGAAGCTGGAACTCGAAAATGTTCAGGAGGCAGAAGGTCATCAAGAAACTTTTAGGGGTGGTGTGAAGTTGAAAATGATGGACAACTCCAGAAATACGAGGAAGGAGAAATACCGCCATGCTGGCAGAGTAAGAGGAAAGAGAGGGGAAATGGGTACCAGGAATAGGCTGCTGGAGATTAGAAATCATGAAAACAATGGGGCTGAGAAGATGAGAAGTAGGAAGTCTCCTACTGATGATCAAGGAAGACTGATAGACAGAGATGAGGGAAGAGCGTCCAATGATGGAAAAACAGAAGAAATAAGAAAGGCAGTGGATTCTTCTGATGGCAAAACAATGGAGCATCAAAACCATGAAGACTCCAAAGATCTGCAAAACAAACTGGGGAAAGATGGTACAAATCACCAAATGAGTGAAGACCATGAGACATTGGAAAGGCTCCGGATAGCTCATGACAGCAAAGAGCTGACAAATGGAAGCCTAGATGGCCAGCCTGGTAACATCAGAAGCAATGACAGGAAACAGAGCCTGGATAAAGGCCAACAACATGAAGATCGACAACAAGCCAGTGGCACGCAAGAAAGCAGAAACAGCAGCATTATGAACAACAAAGAAAACAGTAATCAACAAGTGAAACCTATCAGAAAGCATGAGAAGCAAGAACAAACAGAGGATTCAGATACAGAACAGGAGACAGATGGAGGAGCTGGATATTTTTACAAGGACTCATTTTCTGATTTTGAAGAAGATAAAGAAGAGTACAGAGAGGAAACGGACGAGTCCGAGTTCTAGCTGATTAACAACGGCATTTGGTATTCTTACTTGCTGTAAAGGTCTTAGATTTCTATCCGCATGACTGCTAGGACTACTATCAAGTTTGCTTGGAGTTTAAAACTAAATACATAAATACATGGCATATAAATTTGCAGGAGACTGGTGGTTGGCAGCACAGAAATGCCTATGAGAGTAATCTTGAAATAAAAAGTTAAGAACCCAGATGGTAGGGAATGATATCTGCTGGAAAATGTCCTGCTTCCTATGGTATTTTCGATCAAATTTTTACTGGGAAAATGTTTCTGCCCCCTTCACTGGTAATTTAACGGGATTTTAACCTTTTTCATAACCATTTCTTCCAGATTGAGTTCAAAAAACGCACCACAGTTTCAATCAAACGGTTGTGATTCACACCCAGGTTTTGTACAATTTCCATCGCAACATTACTCCATTGTTGTCAACTTGTTTTCTTAAATAACCCAAGCATTAATTTCTCCAGACCATGATAAATTTTTCACACATTTGTCCCAACTTCAATTACTATTGGCAAAGCTAGGTCAAAGTTTTAACATCAGTTCAGTTTGCTGTAAAAAGAAAAGGAAAGAAAGGGCACAACATAAACCTGTAATTTGTGGTAAATCCATTACATGAATTTGGACTAGGGGAATATAGTATCGGATTATCAGAATATTGAAGGATAAACATCAAACCATTAGAGTGACAACCAAATGGCCATGCCAAAGTAAAAGGGCTTATTTACTTACCAAAATTAGCAATTTAACTTCCAAGTTTAATAATCCATCATTCTCTAGTAAAACAAATGACAATACTTTTCAGCAGAATCATCTGCGAACAAGGAAAATTGATCCCAAGACGTGAAGTACAGCCAAACACATTATTACCAGAAAAGTCATGGGACGATTACACGCTTCAAGCCTCAGTGTGCTGCTTCTACCACTTTCTGTAAACAATAATCAAATGTCAGAAAAAGGGAAAACAAAACTGTAATCTCAGAATTACTAGCTAAAGTTGGCAAGTTACATTTCATTGTGAGTTTCTTTTATGAGATCACATTGTTGGTTTTCCTAAAAATAAACCTTCAGTTAATACTCTCTTTGCTTGACAGCTAAGAATTATCAAGTTCGCAAATGGCTTGAGCAATTGAGAGGTTCACCAATAATTGTAGAAACCGTGTTCTCCTAAATTGCATTCCATCTATAAGCCTTGCTATCCCCATCAAACACAAAAAAGTTAACCTCAAGACTTAATCTTGCAATTACTCCATGTTATACGCTATACTTAGACACGACCTTCTCCTGATACCAGATTTCCTCTTAAGATAATTGGTGTAGCGATTGTGTGAAGAAATGGTGAAAGAAGAAGATGAGAGGTAGAAATTGATCGTGGAGGAGCCTTACGCTTCCTCCATGAAATTCAAAGTTGCCAAAGATGCCAAGGTGCTTGTCTGGGTGCCTTAGAGCTAGGCACTATGCACTTGAGGCGTTGCCTAGAATCTTCTAGGGTTTTTTTCTGATTTATATTGTTTTGCAATGCTTTCATAATATCACCCTTTAGATAATAGCTGTCTTCAAAGGTATTTTCTAAAGTTATTGAAAAGACAAACACATTCTTCCATGGATCAAAGAGCACATATACCACCTATTGCTGCATCAACAGTATAAAACAGGTACTTGAATAGTTTAATGATCTGTTGTTGCAATTCTTTCATCTCTCTCTCTCTCTCTTCTCCCCTGCTTTACTATTTTTTTTCCTGCCCCCTTTTCTTCTATATAATTTCAATTCTCTTTGTTGCAGAAAGTTGTCTTATCCAATTAGCTGGTCTTATGACCTTAAGGCAATTTGCGCCTTTGGCAATATTGGTTGCATTTTATTTGACTACTATTGGATTTCCAACTATTTATGATTATCTATCATATTAAAAATTTAATTTCCATCTTGGAAAATGTGCAAGCTTATGTACCTTGAAATATGGTTGTAATTATCATAATAATTGAAAATAAATTTTTAAAAATTATATGTTGACATGCACTTCATTTAGAAAAAAGGGCAATCATTGACTAAAAATGTGAACGAACAAAGCAGGGCAGAGGTAGCATATGCTAAAAAGTGGGATAAATGGAGCAAAGGCACTTCATCCAATGACAAAAATGTGAAATTTTGAATTTTCCAATGACTAGGCTGGAAATAACAGTAAAGTACAAGGTTGTAGCAGTAAAACTATATCCAAAAGTACCTCTTCCTCCTTCCCCTTGCCTCCTGTGAAGAACTTGTATCCCCCATAGAAGGCTAAACCCCAACCACTTAAAGAGACGATAACAAACTGTAAAACCAAACATCCAACAAACAGTCAAGACAATTTGCATTAAACACATACCTTCCATTATATCCATCTACCACCAATATCAACAACATTAATGGGACAAGGACATAGATCAGAAACTCATATATAAAGAATCAGACATGAAAGCTCCCATAAAACACCAAACAACTGTTTGATAATCGAAATAAAACTCGTTAAACTCAAACTCAAAATGCATGAACCCGGAAAAAAAAACTTCTCCTTGTCTAGATAAAATGACTATCAAACAGTCCCAAATCCTAATCAACGCTGGCTGCAATGCTGCTTCAAAAACAATACTCTAGTTTGCAGACAAAATGCAAAAAACCCAGAAATGCACAACACCCTTTGGCCAAAACATAAAACACAACTCTCACAAAAAACAATAAAATGAACATTTTTTAAAAAAATAAATAAATCTTTGCAACATTAAGCATATAGAATATAATATAAAAATGTAAAAGACTGACATGCTCTTCCTTCCATTTAGATGGGCTCATTGGATCTTGCCAGCAGTTAATCCTCGATGGCCCATGGTGGTCTGCAATTATCACAAACACAAAAAAAAAAAAAAAGAATCGCCAAGCAAAAATTCATCATTTATTTTAAATATTCATAAGAGTAATAATCTGAAATTTTCAATTAACGAGTGAAATCTATTTCAACTAAAACCTAATTTCAAGATTTAATTAAGCTCAAATTTCTCAAAAAGTGAGCTAAAGATTGCAACTTTTTAATCTAATCATCAGCTTCTGATCTTCGGTAGAGACGAATATATACGTGTGTTAAATGTATATACGTGCATTTATAAGTAAATAAAATGTATGTTAGGTAAGTGTGTATCTATATGTGTTTTGTGGGATGGATTTACCTGCAGCGCCGGCGAGGCCGCGGCGGTGGATGAGAGCGGCGACTTGAGCTGGTGACTTGGGAGAGGAGATTCGAGAGAGAGTAGCGGCTTGTCGAGCTGCTGCAGCCGCCGCTAATGTAGCCATGGTTTTCTTCTCTTTTCTTTCGTTGTAGCGATCGAGAGAGAGCGAGAGAGAGTGGAGATGGAAAGGAGAGTGGAGGATTGGAATTCTTTCTCTTTTTTTTGGCTTATAAGAGACGGGAGAGTGGAAGAAACGATGCCGTGAGATGTTGTTTTGGTGGGATCTAACGACTTGTCGGTTGGTTTTGGGGAAAAGGCTTGTTGAATGGATATTAAAACTACATGCCGTTCTATTTTGGGGAAAGAATATGGTGTCCAGGAACGACTTGGATGTTGGTTTCAGGGAAAAGGCTTCTTGTTTTCAGGCATCAAGTTGAAAAAAAATAAAATCAATTAATCTAGTAAAAAACTTGATTGATGCTCATAAAAGCTAATAAAATAGAAAAATCAGAGAAAACACAAACAACACATAAATTTTTAATGGGTGAAAATAGTTGTAGATATAAATTTTAAATTTATAATTTTATCTTTTAAAAAATAAATATGTGGTGGTTGATTCCTATTAATTTTTAAAAAACCTCTCTATATTATGAAACAACCTTAAGTATGAAGACATTAAGAAAATTAAATCATAATTTAAAAACAAATAATAAATCTAGAAATATCTAAAAAAAATAATAAAATTGGCCAAAACAACAACTTCTACGCCTAATTTCGGGATATCTAACGGTCCGATAAGCGATCAAGTAACTTCTTATAAGAAAACCACATATAGAATTACCTAGAAAAGCTTGAGCTCGATCCAATAGTCGGATCTCCTGTTATTTAAATTTTAAGATGCTAATTTAGTCTATAACCAGATCTTCTTTTAAATCTAAACATATTTTAATAGTTCATTAAAAATACATGACATATCATTCGTATAATTTACTTGAATTAAATACTCATTTAATTATATCTGATTCTCGTCTGAATGCTCAGCACTTTAAATTTTTATAAGGTCGACTACATTATCTACCCTTAACTCATTAATTTCTTTTTTTAAAAAAATATTTTTGATAAAAACAACATTGATTTAATCCTTAACTCTTTTTTTTCAAGGGTTGACCCTCCCCACCCTTAATTATCCCATGCCAACACCTTCGGGGTTCACAACTATGCATACAGGTCGGGGAAAACACTAAAATCCCGGTATTTTTTCTTTACTGTTAGGAGATCTTCAAACTAGCTTTTGTGTAGGATATAAAAAAGGGACAAACTCAAAGACAAAACCATTTAAGTGGTTAAGGTGGCATGAGGAATAATTCGCCTCTGGTTTGAAATATATCCGGATACCTCAAGTTTTCAAGTAGATTCATTGCATAAATCAATTTTAGTGATCCACTCTAGTGTGTGAAACTTGATGATATTGGATAATATTCACTCTGTTGAGACTAAATTTGAAGTTTGCCTACATTTTATCAATGTTTGGAAACAGTTAGGCATAATAATTGAATCAAGGGTAGCAATTTTGATTCTTACTAGCACACAAAATTAGTAGCAGGTGAAAAATAGCTCAACCTTTGATGTCAAGGTAAGAAGAAACAGTAAGTTGACAGTTTTACTTTTGCTTGAAGCTAGTTGAAGTGGCTTACAATCACATCTACATTACATTTTATCATGCCCTATTCAATCACAGCCTCCCCTTTTAGTCACCTACAGAAATTTCTCCTTCAATTCCCTGTATTTCTGCCTAAGAAGGGGTTTCTTGTAGCTGTGATTGTTGTTCTTGCTGCTGCGGTTGTTGTTGCTTCGAATTGAACTGGATTATATAGCACTTCAAACTTTTCTCTTGTATCTGTGGACATGATCCAAAAAAGTTAGTGTCAAGAACTTCCAGTCAAGACTCGATGAATGACAAGTTAACCATAAAGTTTTTCAAAACTTGGATATCACATTTACTGGGATCATAATGATAGCGTTCAGCTTTCTACCTGTAGTGCAGATACTATCTGAAGAAGTTCTAGGCATTCTTCCACGAGTAGTTTCTCTTGTGCAACCACCTCTGCTAATTGTGAGAGAAGTGCAACAGTCTGCTCAGCCTGATAGGGAAGAATTTCAAGGTTAGTTCGGATGACATAAACAGGAGGCATCAAGCGCCGACGTAGTGTGATAGGTTTAGTAGTTTCTGCTTACTGAGGGTGAAAATGAAGATAATGCTGACTTGATGGACGCTGAGAGATCTGATGCATGTCGTAGTGCGATGGAAGCTGATTGTGGATCAACCTATAATTTAGCATTCGTTAGTAAATTTACTTGATGCTTAGCCACAAAATAGTTTTAACATTATCTGCTAAAAGGGGCTTCCTTTCGCCCCTTCTTCTCTGGGATTACCTCTGCACCTTCAATGAGGGGAACTCTGCAAACAACAGAATGTAAACACTCTTTAGTCTTTGAAACTGAAGATAAGTGCTGCCTTTCCATGTCTCCCCAAGCTTCCAACAATTTGATCTACACAAGTTATCCGAAACGAGTGTATGAACATGTCTGCTCTATCATGACATTACATTATAATTGAGATTGCTATACAGGCATTATTAATTCATGATGCAAAAATATTTGTTACTGACTTGAGAGTGAAGTACAAAGTCTAGCTTCATCTTGAGCTTTTCCTTCTGAAGCTTTAATCTCCTTTGTGCGACAGAAAGTCGAAGCTTTGAAAGACTATCCAGCACCCATAACAGATTGTTCTGGAAAACCATCAGAAATAATTTTCTCAGGCTTAATTACAATTGAAGAACTTTGTGATGGTTGTTAGGCTAGAACCCTGCCATTGGTATAAATCATTTTTATACCAATGTGATAGCAAAGTTAAATATATTGATAAAACCCTTCAACTAGCATAACTTGATCAGCAAAGTTAAATCATGCATACCTCCACTTGCTTATTTATGTTCAAGTTCACAGTAGCAGCTCTAACATTTGCATACCGCCATTGCATCAGCCGATTATGAAGCATTCTTAGCTGATGAATGTTCTCAACATTCCCAGATCCTGAGAGCAATGAACTAGATGACAGAGATTTCTTACCCTTAAACAAGTCCAGACCCATATTCAGCAATTTCTCAACACCTTTAGTCCTCGACGGATTTGATGGCGGTTTCAAATTTGAAAAGGACATCAGCTTTTCCTTGCTTTCCACTGACATCGGCGGTGACCCTGATCGCCCTGGTGACAAGGCCCACTGGGATGTGGCACTCCCATACCCCGTAAGTGAATTAGCTCTCTTAATCACATTCTTCATTGTAAGTTTCTTCATTTTTGGAGAAGACTCTAATGATACTGCAGTTTGAGCATTAGCATCCGTTGTCCATCTCCGTGGCCTTGTTGGTATATCATTCATATATTTAGAAGAGACCTCTACACCAGATTTCCTAGAACTTCTTCCTAAAGTTGGAGAAAAAAGATCATTTCCTGAATGTTTATCACTACACTCGGATATTTCTGACTCGAGATTATCCTCAAATATATCCGAATTTCTCCGAGATGCACCAACTTCTTTCGAATTTTTATAAAGGGCATTTTCATCAACAGATAATCTTCCAGGAACATAAACATGATTGTTATTAGACGATGAATTCGAGGAGGATGATGACGATGAAGAAGAAGATTTTCCCGGAAAGTGAAATTTCCCTGTGTATCTCGCAGATCCTCCAAGAATTGGTCTATGATTTTCTTTTGTGCTCTCTTTCTCTTTATCATTTTCAACCCTACCAAACACAGTACCAGTACTCCTTTGCCTACCAAGTGAAAACACACTGCTACTCTTCGTGGGTTTTTCATCTTTCTTGTGGTCTAACAAATCTTTCAATCTTGCATTTCCAAGATGATCTGCTAGAGTGCCTTGATTGTTTTGGTTGGTTGATGATTGTGAAGGCGACGAAGAAGGCCAAAGGCCTCGAATGAATCCTGGATCATCAAGGCTCCGATGCTTTCGACCATCAGAGGAGGGTTTAGGGCGAAGTGGTGATGAGGAACCTTGGTTTGGAGATGGGGTTCCATTGTTATGTGAAGGTGAGGTTGGCGAGAGAAACCTGGAGCTTACTTCCCGAGACTTGGGTCTTCTTGGTTTGAGAGATTGATCTGATGAGAGCAGAAACGGTTCATTTTCAGTATTCTTCATTGTTTCTTTGTGTGCGCGAGAGAGAACAAGAGAGAGAGAGAGAGAGAGAGAGAGGATTCTAACAATAGAGAGATTTGAGGGATGTTTGTTTTGTCTTCAAAATGGATGAGAGGAGAAACAAACATTTTTGAAAATGGCGGCAATGTAGATATGACAGGCCGGCTGATCAATGGGATTTTCTTTGGATTTTTATCAGCTTGAAAGTATTGTCAGGATCTGCTTGACTCAGTCTTGACTTCTCACTCAGGCAGGGTAATGTTGGGGAAAAAAAATGATTCTGTTGGACTTCCTGAGAGACCTTAGGAGGTAGGAGACAAAGGTGAAGCAGTGCTGTTGTTCAATGTTTGCTTCTTGCTTGCCGGCATCTGTGTTTCCAAGTGGTTAACCTGGGCTTCTGCCACGTGTCTGACTTGTTTCTCAAAAGTCACTAAGGGTATGTTGATCTACGTGGCGTGGACACGTTTTTTAAAACAATTATATTTTTCTTTTAAATTAAAAAAAATTCAGTGTTTTTTTTATGGATTGAGTTCACAATATTAAAAATAAATTTTAAAAAATAAAAAAATTATTTAATATATTTTTAAATAAAAAATAATTTAAAAAACAAGTTTTTTTTTTTCGACATTTGGCAACAGTGACTGAGAAGCCAAAGCTCCATGCTTTATGACCAGGACCGTTTCAACATAGACATAGCCACACCCATATTTTATTTGCTTTCTCCCCGTGTTCATTTTTAAAGGGCAATACAAAATTTGGCATGGAGACTGGTTAGAACAATCAAAGTTGTTATTGTCATTATGAAGATGAGGACTCCATGGTTGATAATTTGGATGCTTGAGTGGTGTGTTAATGGGATTTGGCTCCTGGTACAGATGTTGTAAAAGACCATTGCTCTGCCAAGACAACACATCAAGACGATGGATTTATTATTATTATTATTGCTTTTGCTTTTTAAGGTTAAACAGGAGGCTGAATTATTCCAAGTACAGTTCTCATCCCAGCCCAGGAACTTCCCTCGTAGAGAGTAAGAGATACCCCTTAGCTAAAGCATTCATGGTATTAATTTGAACTGATAAGAGGGTTAAAATTCTCTTGGCAATTACCTTATTTGTACCAAACGGGGGAAAGGAAGGAGAGGGGGAGGGGGAAATTTCATCAGAGAGCAATAAAATGTTAGGAGATGAGAAACAACCATACCTGTGTTATAGGGAAACCACAAAAGAAAGAGTTCATGGTACAAACAAGAAAGAACAAATGAGAGATTCAAAGGGCCTTTACAGCTTCACTAAACTCCAGCAGAAGCAAACCCCACATTGTCGAGAAGTGTCGAAAATGGGATAGAACAAGTAAAACTACAGCGGATGACTGTTGGTTTGAGCTTGCAGCTTAGCCTACGTAATAAACTAACGAGACTTGTTGGGCAATAGGCAGTAATTATTGATCAATTGATGTTAAATTAAAATTCTGTACTACATCAGGCACTTTTACAACCAACAGCCACGGTTGGTCCTGTGAAAATTGTGCAAGCATACTTGATCTACAAAATTTAGATGTTCTTACGCACCCGGAAAATATGAAGCTTCCATGTCCAAAATCAATGTAAATTGCACTGTTGTAATAAAGGATGACTATAGTCTACGTACTTTTCCCAGAGAGACTTGTATTTTTCCATCCCAATTTTCAACCATGGCTTGGAGTTTCCATTGAAGTGCAACACAGCCCCTTTCTCTATCAAGTGAGGATCAACATTTGTATAGCCCAATCCCAACACATGCCATGAGGGATCTAAAGGCTCTGTCAACCCATAGAAAGTCAAAAGTCCAGGTGGTAGCGTCCCAAGTTTCCATAGTGTCCGATCCACATTCTTTTCTTGCCAGTAGTGGTAGATTTCAGTTACATTTCGCTTTCTCCACTCAACCAAATCGAAAACGTTCATTCCAAACGCCCAACCACATGCATCAGGATCAAAATGTTCTCTAATAAGAGGGTGAGAGTAGTTCAGGTACTTATGGTATCTGTGAAATGTCTCCATGCATGTCTCAACTGCTCCATTAACATTGCTGTTCAAATCAATTGAAAATAGACCAGATAGATCCTTCTGAACAACTACATCATCATCAAGAAATACCACCTTCTCCAGTGCAGGAAAAACTTCAGGAATATAAAATCTGAGGTGATTAAGCATGGATAGATATTTTGGGTTCCGGAACTTGATAGGAGTTTGGCCATCATTATTATGGCCTGAAAAGTAATAGCTTTGAGTTTCAGAGTCCTGGAGCTGCTTAAGCACTGGAACATACGAAGCATTTAGCCATTTAAAGTCTTCAAAATTCTGCACCTCAATGGTAACTCCTCGGAAAGTGTTCATAGAAAACCAAGCCTTCATAGCAGCATAGTTTATTTCATCAGTTACAAGATGAAACACAACCATATCTGGATTCTTGGAATTTAAAGTAGTTGAATTGACAACAACAGAAGTTGCAAGGATATTGTCAGAGAAGACACAGAAATGATAGAGACTGTTATCTCTAAGTTTTGTCTCAATGTGCATTCTCTCATTCATTCTTCTGTGTAGATTTGAATTTCCAAACCATTCAGTAGTTAACCGAATACCAAGGCAGTAAAGTCCTTTTGGGATTTCTTCAGCAGCTATTTGACCATACTTCGAGCTTTTCTCACTCACTGCAGCCATTTGTTCATCAAGAGTTTGGATTTTGGTTTTCAGTCTCATGATCATAGTTGCGCTATCATAATGAAGTTGCTGGGCTTGGACGAGCAAAAGTGCCATGTCACGGATTGCAGTTTCTGATTCTCTGGTTGTTAAAGGAGCTCGCCTTGTTGCAACACTTGAAAGGAGGACCTGGGAATTGCGTATTTGGGCACTTAATTCCCAAGCAAACTGAATATTGTTACTTTCTTTGGCGATCACAACAAAAGCTTTTGCAAGAGAAATTTGGTCACTAAGTTGCCTGGTGACTGAGTTGGGGCTCAACATTTCATCCGTAATGTTTAGACCTTCAATGTTTTTCACATGCTTGGTATAGTCCTGCAGAAAGAAAAAGAATCAAGCGTTTTAATTTCAAAGAGAGGAAAGTGGTAACAGGGAATACAAAGATAGCATCATTATCAACATAAAAATTAAGGATAAATGCACGGCAGCTCCAACACATAATGTAAACAGTTTAAGATCACTTTATAAATCTAGCAGTAAATCCAATGCATATACTTTAGAAGGAATCGCCTTTATAGTGAATACAGAAAAAGATGCCATCACTTCTAAAAGGATATTAACACCTGACAAACTTTGCTGCGTGATGCTGGAGATCACAACTTTGGTGGCACAAAAAACACACAAACATGGAGTGGGGTAGCTGCCATTAATTTCAAAATTTCCTGGTTGGTGAGTTCATCTAGTATTTAAATTAATCATTGCCTAATTACAGTTCAGCATTGCAGTTCATGTCTGACACAGGTTTGCAAATTTTGTTATTGCTCAGTTCTGTAGTATAAGTTACACTTGAAGAAAATGTGAGAGGAACCAGGGATAAACTTGTCCATACAGTTGTTATACATTTGCAATATTTCACCGATTGCTATAGAACATTCATTCACACCAAAAAAAAGAAGAAGTTAAAGTCACCAAAATGTCAGCCATTCTATGATATCATATGAATACATGGCATACCAGCTGTTTCCTAAATAACACCATCACAAAGCTAGCACATGAGGTGCATTTTAAAACATGATGAACTTTTCATACTGTTGGTCCTCAAAAACACAACTCAAATCCTATAGATCACAACATGTTTGATGCTCTAATAAATCTGACCTCAAAACACACATTTTCTCTAATATAGCAAGCTAGTCATCTTTCTTTACAAGTCTCATTTTCTTAAAAAAATTGAATTTTATTAGCAGAACATGGAAACTTAAAGAGAGAAATGCTAAAAAGAACAGATCTTTCACCAATATAATTCTGTTTGCTTGCACCAAAATTCCTAACCATAGAACTCATACAAGTTATCAAACTCATCTCCAAAAAATATTATTCAATTTGTTCAGCATAGAAATAACCTCTCTTATCAACATTACATATACATGGAGTGCATAGAACATTGAGGTATTTATACATAATTCTTAGAATTTCAATGCCCTGTTAACTTTGTTTACGCTTCACATGCACATTATAGAAGCAATGTATGACACAAACAACGCCTTAAACATAACTTCCTCAAATCAAAACCTAATATGATCATTTAAAACAATTCAACAACCTGAATCAAATTAACAAGCTGGATCAAGCTAATGCCTCCACTAAGATAACTACTAAAGGAACAATAACTATTAAGCTATTGGAATAATATTGCATATCCTAAAAATACAACTTCAAACTTTAAATGAAACAAATCAATTTGTGAGCTTAAGATTTCAAAACAATTTATCCGCGTCTACTTGTTAAAGCAACCCTTTCATCAGGTGCAGTATAACTCCATCTAGCTCAAGCAAAGTCACAGATCAGACAACAATTCCAATCTACACAAAAAAGACAAACCCGACAGCACAAAAACATTAACAAAAAAAAAAATAGCAATTTAAGCTAACAATCATGTCATAATATTGCTACTGTCCCAAAAAATGTAAATCTCAACCTTCATTAAGCCCAATAACAGTACCAACGAAAACCCAATTAAGCCCCATTGTCCCTTCAAATCCCAAATCAGAAAAAAAGGTCTCAGAACTCAAAACACTAATTCCCTTCAAAATTCCCACATTTCACAGCAATTAAACACATTAAAAACCATGCAATTGAACAAACAACTGAAAAATCCTGTAAAGCACATATCTTTACCTTAATAGAGCTTGTGGGTCTTGATTCAATACGACTCTCTTTGCTAAAAATAACTATAAACAGCAACACAACTATACCACACAATGACCACACCACCACATTTGATACCCTCCTCCTTACTGGCCTCCTAAAGTCCACTGGTCTCCGTCTCATCTCAAATTTAAGCTCTGTTTGGTTCCAAAGAAAGTAACTTTCCTCGAAAATTTTGAAAAAGGGATCCCAATTATGGATTTCAAGTTCAAATCTTTATGACCCAGGTCATGAAAAGTTGATAACTTGAGATTGGGATCTGAAATATGATTTGTTTTTGAGTTTTTGGATTTATTTTTTGGGGTTTTGTGTATTGAAAAAAGAAGTGAAGCAGAGAGAAGTTTGCTTTTCTTTTGGGACGTACAGACCGCACACCATTAATGATTGTTATGGACGATAGATTTTAGAGAGGGAAAGTGTTTTGGTTTTTTGTGATATTGTGTAGATATTCACTATATATTCTCTCGTAAAATATTTAAAAAACAAAACAATTATACATATAGATTTTTTCAATATGTTTTTATACTCCAAAGAATTCTAATAAAAAATTTATATTTTCTTTGTAATTAAATAAATCAATAACTATATAGATAAATAAATAAAAAGTATTAAATAATAATTAAAAATAAAACTGAAAAATCAAAAAACAGATATAAATAAAATATTTAATATTACAATATGAAATTTTTATCTAATTATATTTGCTAAGTTTATTTATTAAAATAAATTTTTTTATTATATCAAATGATTGAGTGGAAATAAAACGGGTAACTTTCAGGAAGAAGCTTAGCTAGTCAATCTTTGAGGTTTTGTATCATTGCAATTTGGAGGGGACAAGAACGAAGTTAGGTCACAAGTTTGAGCATCGAAAATGTTTTTATGCAAATTTATGGTCCGAATTTTTATTTCCAAAATTTTATCCAAGGTCCAATCATAACTGATTACTAGCTTTCTATATTTATTCTAAAAATATAGTATCTCTCATTAATTTGGAAGATTATGGGTAGGAAATAAATAAAGAGTTGACCACAAAAAAAAAACAAAACAAAAAACAAAATCACACTTCACATATTTACTTGGATATTTTTTTTTGGGTTTTAAAATAATTTTGCTCCGATGACATAGTACGAGGCCAAAGTACCGGTTCTTCACTAAAGAAAGTGAAATAAACTTCTTACCTTTCTATTATTTATAACAAAAACCATTATTTATATATTAAAAAATTACTTGTTTTTTTATTATCATACAAGTTTTGAATTCTAAAACACTATTCATAAGAACGAAATATTTTATGGGTATATAATTTCAAACTTGGATGATATATTTAAAGTTTTATATAAGAGATATTTATTTTTTTATAGATGAAAATTGATAATACCATCTACCTTTAAATATAAAAATAATAGGACTTTGGATCCTGACAGATATCACCAATGATTTCCCAATACGGTACATTAATGCTATGCTTGGGAGGCTACTGTGAAAGGAAAGAACGTGCTAGGTAGCTATCTGGACTTTGTAGAGTTATCCCTCTCGTTGTCAAGAAAGCCTGTGCTGATATCCAGGAGCTTATGAAGGTGGAAACAATCAGCCAAGCTTTCCTTACCAGCTAGCGCACAAAAGATAGAAGGTGGCTAGTGACTAAACTGAAGCCCATCAGCTCGTGGCAGCCCCAGCATATCATTCAGGTAAACGAAGCTTGGACAAAATCAAACATTTTAGTTTGGTTATCAATCATGTATTCATTTGGTATCCATTTTCTAGTCTACTTGTACACACATTGATGTTAGATTACTGAAGTTACTTTCATTATTTCCCATGGTGATCCGGTTTTCTGTGTATTAGTTCGCGTCTATGGCTAATCCAGTTGCAGCTGAGGATGGTCCAAGCCACAGATATCCATGGCTGGATGAAATCATGATAAAGATTGTCAATTTGTCTCCGGTATCAAATTGGAGCATTTGGAAGGTTTCATATAGCCTTCGGACTGTGAATGAAGATGCCTACAATCCTCACATCATCTCAATCGGACCTCTTCACAAAGGAGAGCACAAATTGCTATCCATGGAGGTTCACAAATTGTATTATATGCGATCCCTCCTACAACGAACACCAGATTTACATGAGACTCTCAAATCTTCTGCTGAGGCCATCAGAGAGTTCGAGGAAAAGGTTCGTGCTTGCTATGCAGAGCCAATCGAGATGAGTTCAGATGAGTTTGCTGAGATTTTGTTAGTCGATGGTTGCTTTATGCTTGAACTTTTTATAAGATACTCGAAAGTTGATCTTAGAGTGCAAGATGATCCCTTGTTTTACTCCTCGTGGATTATCTTAACTCTCCAGCGAGACCTTGCATTGCTTGAGAATCAGATTCCATTCTTTGTTCTCGAAAGACTGTACTCGCAAGTAGTGGAGTCTAGTGCTATTGGTCAGTCATTGCCTAGCCTCCCTGAGCTCGCTCTTGGTTTCTTCAAATCAGTTCTGTACATTAATGATGAGAATTTTAGGATCATTAGGAGACCCTATCCCCATTTGCTTGATTTAATTCACAATTGCTACTTACCCCCAGCATTATCTGGAAGAAGCAATATTGGAGAATGGGTTTCAACGCAGCCGGCAACATCACTCAATGAGGCTGGAATTGTGTTTAGGAAAGGTACAACAAGAACTCTATTTGACTTGACGTTCAGAAATGGTGCCCTCGAAATCCCACCGTTGCTCATCCATGATTCAACAGTCTCAATCTTCCAAAATCTCATTGCTTACGAGCAACTTTCACGCGGTACTGCAAAATACATCACATCTTATTTCGCATTTATGTCCCGTCTTGTTTATGATCGGAGAGATGCTGAACTACTTGAGAGCAAAGGTATAATTGAAAACGATATGAGTGGTTGGAAAGATGTTTCAGTGCTCTTCAATGATATGTGCAAGCAGGTTGTTGTGCAAGATTTCTATTATGCAGAACTATCTCAGGATTTGAACTCAAACTTCCGGACTCAGTGGGCTTTATACAAGGCGACCTTGAGAAAGACCTATTTCAGAAGTCCATGGACAATTGTATCGGTCATGGCTGCCTGCGTTCTTCTTTCTCTTGCTGTAATTCAAACGGTATACACAATACTTTCGTATTATCCTCAAAATTGATAGTTGTCTGAGTGTTTTGTTTCCACAATTTGTTCAAGAATTAAGCTTTTATGCATAATAAATATTGCGTGTTCATGGAAAACCTTTTCGTTTTAGATTCGCGTGAAAGCTCGAAAGTTCAATTTCTTGTGACTGAAAAATCAAGCTACAGAACAGGAGAATACATTTACTCATGGCCTTACTTCAATATCACCAGATCTTGTTTTTCATCGAGCAAAACCCCTGCGTGCACTGTAATCTGTGCGGCCTTAACTTTGTGGTTTTTGGCAGCAAACTCGGTAGCTAGTAACAATTCCATGTTGTCATGTTAATGCCTTGGATAGTTAATTTTTTTAGCTTTTTTCTTTTTTATAAAATCCAAGAAAGTTATATTTCATAAAGTTATAAAAGCTATTTTAAAAGTTATTTGAAAGTTAAAATTAGAGACTTAAGAAAATGAAGTGTTTGACAGTGCATGCTATTAAATATTTTTATAATTACAATCACAATTATCAATTCAAATCAAAGTAAAAACTATAGCTAAAACAAATGCATTCTAAGTTATTATCTCGGATAGGATAGACATAACAAAGATCATAAAGATAAAAATTTATTTAATTAAAAAAATAAATATATAAAATAAATATATTTTTAGAACAGTTTTGAAGTAAATTTATGTATTTTTAAAAGTACAAAAGAGAAATATTTTTTCTATCTTCATCCTTTTATTCTAAATTAGAACAAATGCTAAAAAATCACTTGAACATTCAATTTAAGAATATTTAATAAGCACCTAATTTCAACTTGTACAAGCAAGTTGAAATTAATAAATATTTGAGCATGGAATACTTTGTGTTAAAATTGCAGTCTACAATATATAATTTTTTTCGAATGCACAAGAACGTTCACACCCTTCCAAATTCATATATTAACCACGAGCCTAATCCATGAGAAGATGCACGTCTTTTAATGCTCGAAATCTAAGACTATAAAATGACTTTACTAGCTTTGCTGACAAAACAGGCTGTAATTAGATCTGGCTCCATGTTGACTAATATCGGTTTCTGTAATTATCTGGATGTTGATTATTGGTAGGGCTTGAGATCAAAAAGTTCGTTTTTTTATGTGGTTTCGGGTTTGAACCCTATGATTGCTTATATTATGGCCACTTGAGGCTTATATGGTCGTTAACTTCAGGGTCCGCGGGATTAGTCGAGGTACACGCAAGCTGACCCGGACACCCACGTTAAACTAAAAAAAATCGGTTTCTGTACTTGATTAAATAAAAGCAAGCCTACTGCTATTTGTATTAAAAAAAAAGACCTTGACCACGGGTTTTGTGTTGCTCGGAGTCGAGGTTTAAATGATTTTTTAGAGTTTTTTTTTTATTTAAAGATATATTAAAATAATATTTTTAGTTTTAAAAATTTATTTTTTATATACCAATTATATACAAACACATAAAAAATTAATTTAAAATAAAATAATAAATTAAACAAACACAGCACTAAACACAACCAACAAAGAAGGGATTCAAAATAAATTATTTAGCAGGTGATCCAATGGTAAGAGTTTGAGATAAAGAGATTTGCTTTTCCTGTGATCTCAGGTTCGAACCATGTGATTGCTAATATGATAGCCACTGGAGATTTATATGGTCGTTAACTTCAGGGTCCGTGGGATTAGTCAAGGTATGCGCAAGCTGACCCAGACACCTACATTAATTAAAAGAAAAAAAAAAAGAAGGGATCCAAAATAATATCAATAAAGATCATGACCTTAAGCAAATTTAATGACAATGAACTCCCTAATATCTCTGATGGGTTATTTGCTAATAGTTTAGCGTTTGGTTCAGGAATTGCTTGGCTACTTTTCAATGGTTTGTCCCTACTTTTGCCAAACCCTTTCAGACTTGTTGACAATCTTATATCCTTATCTCGTGGTTTTTTTCTACACGTTCAATCACCGTTTGTTTTTTTTTCTTGTTTGAAAATGTATTTGGTGAATTTTAAAAAAGTAAGAGTTTGTGTTTTTGCATCCTTTTAAAAAGAGTATTTATAGTTTACCAAAAATAACCTAAATCTGAAGAGCTAATGGTCTCCACATAGAACAATTAAAAATACAAAGGTCTAAGAATATCAAAACCCAAAGCTAAATAAAAACATGTTGCCGAAAGTGTCCTGGAATTAAGGAGGCTGCCGATTGTTTGTCTGCTTTGTTGTCTCGTAGGAATGAGTTTCGTAACAAAAGTCATTCGATAGCTTCTGGTCTATATCATGATGTTTTATTAAATTTTGATTTATCTAAAACTTTAATCTAATATAGAATAATATATTGTAAAATTCTTAATATATTTTCAGCTCAATTTAATAGTTAGATTGATAATAAAACTAGATAATTATAAATATTACGACAGAATCCAAATCTAATCTTTTTTGGTGCTTGGATCATATCAACTTTCCTCGTTTCCTTCTCAATGTTAACTTTTTTTTTTTACCAAAAAGTTTAAATCTTTCACTTACCTTTTCACTCTTAGATCCATTGATTTTCCTCTTCTTTTTATTTGACGTTGTATTCTTCTCTTCTTCATCGTTGATTCCTCTCCAAACGAGTTGGAACATCATTGAATTAGTATCTGGTTTGGGCAATTTGAGAACGAGCTTCTACTTCTTCTTGTAAAGGCTCATTTCATTTAATTCACTGATTTCCTTATCACCCGAGGAGTTGTGGTAGTTGTCGTCGTTGGTAAGGTTATGTCTAGTGGATCGACTGAGGAGAAGGGAGGCACTAATAAAGCAGCACACAAGAATAAATAACAAGAATAAACAATGAAAAACTATATCACCACACAAATAATATGCAATATTAAGAAATTCACAACTTCTTAAATAAATATAAGAACCTAAATAAACACATTATGAATCTCAAAAATAAAATAAAAAAATAAAATAAGTAATAAACAAACTAGAAAATTTAAAATTTAAAATGAAAAAAATAACAAAACTAGCTCTAATAACACCTTTTGGAGTAATCTTGAGGTCTTTTGGACCTCAGCTCATTACAATAGTTGACCCTTTATAGAGAATTTAGTCTGTAAAATCTCTTAGCAAAGTTTGAGCATAATCCAAACAAAAATTATATGCATTTTTGTCAGCCTGATCACCATGTGCAACCTGGGCATTTTTTTGGACCGGTCCATGTCCCATTGATCCATAAATAATCTTGTAAAGTTGTCCGTGTAATCTAATTATAGTAAATTCACAACTGATTCACCATAACTACTAGTATAAAAAATAACTTATTGTAATAAAATAGCAAATATAATGTTTATAGTAGCGAATTTCATAATGTCAAATCAAATTATATATACATAAATATTGTAGTAAGCTTTTTTAGTTAGCCCGGTGCCAATAAATCTTAATTTAAAATCTAAAATAAGAATAGCATAGATTTGTACTATAGTTATAAACCTGATATAGCATGGTGGGCTAAACTATTGACCTACTGATTTAAGATTTGAGTCCAGCCTTATCAATGGAAAAACCTGATTTTTTCTTCAAAACAAAGTTATTTTAAGTGTTTTTCCCAATGTAAGCACGATGAAAAAAAATATTTTTCAAACTAACACAATTAAAAAAAAATAATTCTCAAATTAATACAGTTGTACAATATATGAAGGTAATTTATGCACAACTAGGTGTGTTGCACATGTAGTACTTTCACAACTATCAAATTTTATTTTTCTTCTTCATATCCTTTACATTTTCATTCAAATTAATTCATCTATGAAGATCCAATGATCATCAAAGAAAAAAAAAATCAAATGGCCAGAAGAAAAGATGATATAGCATAAAAAAACAAGAGAGGAAAAAAGAACGAAAAAATAAGACACCTAATACATATCGGAGCTTTAATGATGATACTTTTAGTACCATAAAAAAAATATCTCAACGAAATGAATCCATAGACATACTCACTTGCTAACATCTCATCACCGGCTCCAAAGTTAACTTTTCATGGTGTCTATAGATTCGTCTCATTAAAATCTTTTTAACAGTATTGAGAGAGTCATCCTCGGAGTTCCGATGTATCTTTGATATCTTTTTTTTTTTTTCTTTCCTTTCCTTTTCTCTTTGCTCTCTCCTCTGTTGTCTTTTTGTGTCATATCATCTCTTCTTCTAGCTATTGGATTATTATTTCTTCATGGCCATTGAATCTTCATAAGGGAATTAGCTTGAATGGAAATGCAAAGGATTTGAAGCAGAAAATGAGATTTGATAGTTTCACAATTACAACATGTACACACCTGGGCGCGTAAATAGTACGTGCACGTATTATATAACTGTGCTAATTTAGGAATTATTTTTCAACCATGCTAGTTTAATAAATATTTTTGCCCAGGGAAAAAACTCTTATTTTAAGACTTTATATTTTTGTTTTAAAAAAAAAACTTGGGTTAACGAGAATCAACCTAAATAACCCGGGTCTTGGGTGAGTCAACCCTCCAATGAAGTCTTGTAACTATTCTTTACAAGCATACAAAAGGCTAACAATCACAAGCCAAGCCAAGCCAAACCATCTCAACAAATGTTAAGAAGAGGAATAGCTACAAAGCTAAACCAAATACTGAAACAAAACATAAGGCAATTAGATCATTTGTAATAAGCTAGTACTGAATATACAGTCTGTAATGCAGTAAAACTTAGAAGCACAAAGCCAGCAACTAGTGATATCATTGCCCACGGATTCTTGCAATGGTCTCTTCTGAAGTCTGCTTTGTATCTATACCATTGTTTGTTATAGTATGCATTCACATCCTCACATATCCCAGCATAGTAAAAGTCCTGCAAAACAATCTGCTTGCAGATACTGTTAAAAAAAGCTGAAACATCTTCCCAGCCACCAAAATCATTCTCAATAATCCGTCTTTGCACAAGCAATTCAACATCATTAGGTGTGTCAATGAGACGATCCATGAGCAAGAAGTAAGACGTAATGTACTGTTGACCTCCATGGAATCTTTGCTCATAAGCAATGAGGTTCTGGAAGAGTGAAACTGTTGAATCATGGATGCGTAATGGTGGGATCTTGAAAACACCATTTTCAAACCTCAAGTCAAATAGACTGCTCGTTGTGTCCCTTTCGAACTCGATTCCAGCCTCAAGGAGTACAGATGAACAGTGTATGAATTCCCATCCTCCCCTGCCTCTTGGATTTGGTCTTGAAGAAGAGGGCAGGTAGCAGTTGTGTATTAGGCCAAGCAAATGGGGGACTATTCTCCGGCTGACAGCTAAAGTTCCTCTATTGATATACAGAGATGATTTAAAGAAATCGAAAGCTAGCTCAGGCAGGGTAGGTAGTGACTGACCAATGGCACTAGGTTTTACTGTAAGCTTGAACAGCCATTCAAGAGCAAAGAATGGAATCTGATTCTCTAGCAGTGCCAAGTCGCGGCGAAGAGTTAAAACCATCCAAGAAGTATTGAAAACAGGATCATCTTGCAATCGCAGATCAGCCATGGAGAACCTCAAGAAAAGTTCGAGTATAAAGCAACCATCAACCAACAGCATTTTGACAAGATCATTTTCTTTGTATTTGTCAATTGGTTCGGCATAGCAAGCTCGGATGTGCTTGTCAAAACGTAGGATGGCTTTGCCACATTCATCTAGACTCTTAGCAGGATCCGGTGTCCGAGCAAGGAGAGACAGCATGTAGTGCAATTTGTGAACCTCCATAGCTAGCACGTTCTGCTCTCCATGGTGAAGAGGTCCGATGGAGATGATGTGAGGACTGTATGCATCTTTATTCACAGCCAGAAGGTTGTTTGGAACCCTCCAAATACTCCAATTTGATAGTGGATTCAAATGAGCAAGCTCTATTTTGATGGATTCTAGCCATGTTCTCTCGGCCGGAACTTGATTTGTGATGTGAAGTTGATCCATGAGGCCAAATGATTGAAATAAAAGCACCCTGGCAAAGGATAAAAATTGAAAATTTCTATCAAATTATGATTATCCAAGAAGAAAAAAACCACCATGACTGAAGTTTCTTTTACCTGGAAAAATATGTGTGCCACAAGTGTGAAGCTGTCGACGTCTTTTGATCCGGCTCTGAGTTCACTGTATCTTCATAGTCTGCCTCTCTTCTTCTAAGCTAGTTTAAAAGATTGAAATGACACCTTTTTTTTTATTATTGAATTTGAAGGACTTTCCTCGTAAAATAATGAGGTCTGCCTCCACATGTATGCAATGTTTTTGGACAAATCTGCCCCTTTAATCCCTATGAAAATACTATTGTACTATGTGTTAAAGAATT
>Ga0307517_10003729_pt1 | contig 23681 bp, 16 predicted proteins | sample 23_EM_MG_FD_194515 | JGI IMG/M metagenome (GOLD analysis project Ga0307517, IMG submission 194515) | Populus trichocarpa ectomycorrhiza microbial communities from riparian zone in the Pacific Northwest, United States - 23_EM | ecosystem: Host-associated > Plants > Roots > Unclassified | place...
GGCCCCCGCCCCCAAAGTCACATCCCGACCCCTACCACCCTGCTGTTGGTGCTTCTCAAATTTCGGTACCGCGCCAGCGCCCAGAGCGGAAAGAACTTCGAGTAGCCATGATAACGCAAATAAAACACCCGCGGAAAGCCCGTAGCCGTGTAGCGAGCCTCGTCCCACAGTCCTTTTTCGGTCTGTGTGGTTTTTAGGTACTCCACACCGCGCGCAACTGCCGGGTTCCCGACCTCGCCCGCTGCCATCAGTCCAAGCAAGGCCCATGCCGTTTGCGAAGACGTCGACGGTGCAGCCTCGAATCCCCTGTAATCCAGCCGATAGCTGACCGCATCTTCGCCCCAGCCGCCATCCTTGTTCTGAATCGATAGCAGCCAATCCACCGCCTTGCGAATCATTGGGTCCTGATGACCGATGCCTGCGACATTTAGCGCGGAGAGCACCGACCAGGTGCCGTAGACGAAATTCAGCCCCCAGCGGCCATACCACGAGCCTTCCGCAAGCTGGGTACGGCGCAGATACTCGATGCCGTCGGCCAGCGCCTTGTTGGTTCCGGCGGTTTCGCCGAGCTGCGCCAGCATCGAAATGCAGCGTGCGGTGACGTCCTCGGTCGGCGGATCGAGCAGCGCGCCGTGGTCGGAGAACGGGATGTTGTTGAGATAATATTCGAGGTTGTTGACGTCGAAGGCGGCCCAGCCGCCATCGCGGCTCTGCAGGCCCTCGATCCATTCGCGGCCGCGTGCGATCGCGATGTCGTATTCGTCGCTGCCGGACTGCTTGCGCACGCGGTCCATCGCCATGACGACGACGGCGGTGTCGTCGAGATCGGGATAATGCGCATTGTTGTACTGGAACGCCCAGCCGCCCGGCCGCACGTCGGGCGCCTTCGCGGCCCAATCGCCCTTGAGGTCGAGCACCTGCCGCGGCTTCAGCCAGTCGAGCCCCTGCTTCATTTTCGCCAGCGTATCTTCGCCGCCGGCTTCCACCAACGCGTGACAGGTGAGCGCTGTGTCCCACACTGGAGACACGCAAGGCTGGCAATAGGCTTCGTGCTCGCCGATCACCAAGAGCTTGTCGATGCCCTTGCGGGTGATCGCGCGCGGCGGAAAATCCGGCCCCTTGCCGAGCGCCTCATACATCATGACGATGTTGGCCATCGGCGGATAGATCGCGCCCATGCCGTCCTCGCCGTTCAAGCGCTCTTCGGTGAAGGCGAGCGCGGCATCGATCGCGCGCTGACGCAGCTTTTTCGGAAACAGCGGCTCGATGACCCGCAGGATGGCGTCGAGGCCGCGGAACAGCATGAACCAGCCGGTGCTTTGATGCGGCGCCTTCGCCGTCATGCCGACCGACTTCGGATCCTGCAGGAACAATTCGTTGATGCCGACGCCCTTCGGATTCTTCGCCAGCGGCTTCAGCGCCGCCATCACCATCAACGGCACGATCGTGGTGCGGGCCCAATACGAAATCTTGTTGAGATGGAACGGCGACCAGGTCGGCAGCAGCATGATCTCGATCGGCAGCACCGGCACCGCGCGCCAGGTCAGCACGCCGTAGAACGCCAGCAAAAACCGGGTGAACACGTTGACGTTGGCGGCCCCGCCGCGCGAACGGATCGCCTCGCGCGCCCGCACCATATGCGGCGCATCGACGGAATCGCCGATCATCTTCAGCGCGAAATAGGACTTCACGCTGGCGCTCATGTCGAACGGACCGTCCTGCACCAGCGGCCAGCCGCCATGATTGCCTTGCGTGCGGCGCAGATAGTTGGCGATCTTGGCTTCGAGTTCGCTGTCGACGGGCTCGGCGAGATAATGGCGCAGCAGCACATATTCGGAAGGGATCGTGCTGTCGGCTTCGAGCTCGAATATCCAATGGCCGTCGGATTGCCGATAGCCGAGCAGCGCCTGCGTCGCCGCGGAGATCGATTTCTCCAACGCGACGGGATCGACTGCCGCGACGGGATCGACGGTTGCGACGTCGACTGTCGCGACGGGGTCGACGGCAATGCTGTGATCGACGGAAGACATTTCGTCAGACATCCCTCTGTTGGCGATCCCGCTCTGTGGAGCCGGTCACGCTGTCTTCTGCTCAGCCCTAAGGCCTGGCCAGAACCAGATCGGCCGCGCGGTCGCCCGACCGCACCGATCCCTCGATGGTTGCCGGCAACCCCGTATCAGTCCAGTCGCCGGCGAGAAACAGGTTTTTGTATTCAGTGACCGGGCCCGGCCGCAGCGCATTCTGCTCCGGCGTCGCTTCGAACGTAGCACGGCGTTCGCGCACGATCTGCCAGGGCGGCAGTTCGCCCTGCACGCCTCCGGCCTTGCAGACATCCCGCCAGATCGCCTGCGCGAGTTCTTCACGCGGCATATCGACCAAACGGTCGCCATTGCTGATGGTGACCGACAGGCGCTGCGGGAACGCAAACAGCCATTCCACGAGGCCACCGACTACGCCAAGAATCGCCGGCGCATCCCTCGGCGGATCGAAGCGGAAATGCGCATTGACGATGGCGCGGAATTTCGTCGGCGTCTTGAGACCCGGCAGCAGCGCCGCGGCCGGGCGCGGCGGAACGGCGAGCACCACGACATCGTCGGGCGCGAGCGAAATCGTGTCGTCGCCGAACTTCAATTCGCTGACCTTGTCGCCGCTCATGACGAACTCGCGCAGCTCGTGTCCGAGCTGAACGGTATCGCCCTTGTCATGCAGCAGCTTGACGGCGGGCTCGATCAGGACCGAACTCAGCCCGTCGCGGGCGATCAGCGGCCGGCAGGCCTGCCCGCCCGCGAGCAGCGTTTCGCGGACGATGGCGCCGGCCAGTCCCGCCGAGCCCTCCGGCGGATCGACATTGAGCGCGGCCAGCAGCAGCGGCTGCACCAGCCGCTGGTACAGCGTGCCCTCGCAGGGGATCGCCTTGCCGACCAGCTTGTCGGTCCCTGCCCAAATCAGCGGCATCAGTGCCAGATAATCGCGCAAGGTCGTGTCGGGGACGCGGCGCGCCTCGTCGAACACCCAGAGCGGCAGCCTGCCGTCGCCGAGATCGAGCTGCCAGCGCTGCCCGGTCGAGACGTCGCAGAAGGGAAACTGCGCGCGCTGCGGTCCGACCAGCCCCGCCTCGGTGCCGATCGAGCGCGCGTAGCTAAGTGCGTGGCTGTTGCCGGACAGCAGCAGATGATTGCCGTTGTCGATCATCAGATTGGTGGCGGCGTCGAAATAGGACCGGCAGCGGCCGCCGGTGGTTTGCGTCGCCTCGTGAACGCACACTTTGTAATTGGCGTTGGCCAGCCGGACGGCCGCGGAGAGGCCGGAAATGCCGGCGCCGATGATGTGGGCGGTTTTCTGCATCAGATGATCGAGTAACGGAGGAGGATGGCGATCTTGGTCCACTTGTTGACGCGGACCGGCTCGCGCGGGGCGGCAAATCCCCGTGCCAGCAACAGCTCGAGGATCGCGCGGTAATATTTCGACATGATCCGGGGCGCGCGCACCTTGCGGCGCGAATTGCGCTTCATGATCTCGTCGGCCTTTTCGAAATACGCTTTGGCCCGTTCGGCGAGCGGCAGGCAGACCTTCGGCAATGCGCGCTCGACAATCACCTTTTGCGGGTCGTTGCTGGTAATCCCCGCATGCAACAGCGCTTCGCGCGGCAGATACAGCCGGCCGAGGGTGGCGTCTTCATCGATGTCGCGCAGGATGTTGGTCAATTGCAGCGCGCGCCCGAGGTGATGCGCGAGCTCGATGCCATCGGCCTCGGGCAAGCCGAACACCCGCACCGAGAGACGCCCGACGGCGCTGGCGACGCGGTCGCAATAAAGATCGAGCGTCGCAAGATCCGGCGCGCGGATGTCCTGCGGCACGTCCATCTCCATGCCATCGACGACGGCGAGAAAATCATCGCGCTTGAGGCCGAAGGTGCGCACCGACGCCACGTAATCCCGCAAGCGTGCCGGCGGATGGCCCTGGTACAGCGCGTCGATGTCGTCGCGCCATTGCTGGAGCGCTTTGAGCCGCTCCGGCCGCGGGCCGTCGGAATCGGCGATGTCGTCGACCTGCCGGCAGAAACTGTAGATCTGGAACATCGCCTCGCGCTGGGCGCGCGGCAGGATGCGCATCGCGGCATAGAACGAACTGCCGGACGCGGCGGTGCCGTAATTCGCGTTGGCCGCCGCCGTCTCCGATGTCATGCGCCGGCCGCCGGTTTCGACACGGGCCGGCGTCCCACGGCGCGGCGCGCGATTTCGCCGGCGATGCCGCCAAGGCTCTGCGCCATCAATTCCAGCGGGCTGAGATGCACGCGCTCAGAGAGCGGATCGCGCACTTTGAGCATCCCGACGATCTTGTCGGCAAAGGCCTGGATCACCGAAATCTCGAGACCGAGGCGGAAATCCTTCACTTCCGCTGCCAGCGACTTGCTTTCGTTGAGCACCGTCTCGGTGCGCAGCGCCAGCGCCTGCAGGCATTTCAGCAAGGCCGGCGGCGATTTCGCCTCGCCCAGCATCTCGACCGTGGCACCGGCGGCCGCGAGCGCGTCGCGCGGCAGGTAGACGCGGTTGAGATCGCGGAAATCCTTGGCGCAATCCTGCAGATGGTTGTTGATCTGCAGGCCCGCGCACAGCGCGTCGGAGGCCGCCCAGGTCGAGGTGCTCTCGCCGTGGACGTCGAGCATGAAGCGGCCGACCGGCATCGCCGAGTAGCGGCAATAGTGAATCACGTCGTCCCAGTTTTCGTAACGAAGCTTGGTGACGTCCATCCGGAACGCGACCAGCACATCGAGCGCATGACGCGGCGGCATCGCGCGCGCGGCAAACGCGTTGCGCAGGCTGACCGCTTCCTTCTGGGTATCGCCCTTGCCGAGCAACTCCGCTTCAAACAGGTCGAGCAGCCGAAGCTTTTCGTCCGCGGGAAGCGTCGCGTGATCGGCGATGTCGTCGGCGGTCCGGACGAAATTATAGAACGAGAGAATCAGCGCCCGGTGACGCGGATGAATGATCCACGACGCGACCGGAAAATTCTCGTCGCGGTGGGTCTTTCCGGATCGCAGTTCGCTCGCGCTGGTCATCAAAAGAATGGGCTACATTGGTCAAAAATGGGCATACGCCGGTGATCGACGCATGCGACGGATCGCGAGCCCCATATAGGGGAATACGCCGCCAAAACCAATGCTATCTGGGGCCATCGGCCGATACCGTCGCGCCCGAAATCAAGCCCGAAACGGGCCCTGCGCGACGGTTAACCGATGCGACGCGCCTATTGCCCGTGGCTTTTCAGCACCTGGTCGCAGGCAGAGGAGATCTTGGGGCGATTTTGCTGCAGGCAAGCCAGGATGGTGAAGTCGCCCTGGTCGATCACCGGGCGGCAGAAGCGCTGCACGTCACGGGAGCAGGCCTTTTGCTCGTCCGGCGTTCCGCTACGCTGCTGGGCGAAGGCACCCGACGAAACCGTGGTCGACAACAGGAAAACAGCCAGGAAAAATTTACGCATCGTATTCCTTCATTTTCAGCAGCAAGAAATCCTGTTCCCGAATTGCGTTTCGGCATCGCCGGGACGGATTTGATTGGATGGCAGGCGCCGCGTAGCGCAGCAACGAGCAGAGGACAAGCACTGGCAAATGCGGCCAAATTTGCGGCGGCCTCGCTCCTCGATCAACCGATTGATATATAACGCGTATTTTCTTGCCGATTTTGTTCATAATTGGGTGTTGCGAAGCGGGGCGCCGCAAAGCTAGATGGCGCCGGCGAAACGCGCCGGGATGTTTTTCGATTCCAGTCCGTGAAAATGCCGCCGCGCGGCGTCGGAGCGTTTTCCAGCGAAGTGGAGACCGGTTCGCGTCAAGAAAACGCGTCAAATCAAGAATCTAGAGCCCCGTTCCGATATAATCGGAACGGAAAAGGTTCTGGCGCCGACACTGGCATTTTGCAATTTGAACCTAACATATCGCCGGGACACTAAACCTTCGATGTGGGCGAGACGCGTCTTTGAAAGAGCGTCTATTTTAATGGGAAATCACAATGAAAATGTTTGGTTCCAGTCTGTTTGGTCGGGCTGTCACGGCCGCTGGCGTTGGCGCCGCGCTGATGTTGTCGGTCTCCGCAGGCTACACGCAGGCGGGCGGCCCGTTTGCCGGCTTTGACGGAAACTGGGCAGGCGCAGGCACGGTCGCGCTGTCCAACGGCAGCACGGAAAACATCCGCTGCAAGGCCGACTACAGGGTCAACTCCAACGGGCTCGGTTTGAAGCAGAACCTGCACTGTGCCAGCGACAGCTACAAATTCGACCTCTCCAGCGACGTCACCAGCCAGGGCGACCGCATCTCCGGCAATTGGAGCGAGAAGAGCCGCAACATCTTCGGCAATCTGCAGGGCACCGCCGGCGGCGGACAGATCGACCTGTTCGTCGAAGCGTCCGGGTTTGCCGCCAATTTGAACCTGCGGACCAACGGCACCAAGCAGGTGGTCCAGCTCAGCTCCAAGGGTGAAATCCGCGGCGTCAACATCACGCTGACCAAGACCTGATCGAGCAGACTTCTTTAACGTCAAGAGCCAGGTTCTGTTGAAACAGAACCTGGCTCTTTTTCGTTTTGACGCTTTGTTCGTTTTGACGCTTTGATCGCCCTGCTTTGATCGGCCTACTTCGCCGGCTTGGCGTGAGCGCCGGTGCCGCGAATCTTGTCCGACAGATTGATCAGGAACATCGACGTCGGCCGCAGGATGAAGAGGTCCGCGACCAATGCTGCGACCATCGAGAACGCGCTGAGCCAGCCGAACAGGCGCAGCGACGGCAGGTCGGAGAACACAGTCACGACGAGGCCGCAGGCCAGCACCACCGTGGTCAGGATCAGCGCCGGGCCGACCAGCACGGTCGCACGCTCCACCGCCAGTTCCGGACTGATGCCGGGCTTCGACTCCAGCCGCAGCCGGTTGAGGAAGTGGATGGTTGCGCTGAGGCCGAGGCCGAACGACACCGTCAACGCCACCACGCTGGCGAATTGCAGTCCCTCGTCCATGAGCCACAGCACCGTGCCCGACGCCACCACCGGGAAGATACCCGGCAGGATGCAGGAGAACATCACCACGACCGAGCGGAACGCGAGGCCGATGAAGATCGCGACCAGCAGGAATTCGACCGTGAGGCCGTGATTGAGCTTCTGGATCATGTTGGCGCTGTTGCGCGCGGCGATGGCCGACAGGCCCGTTACCGCGATCTCATAGCCGGGATGCTCGGCACGCACCTTGTTCAGCGCCGCGTCTAGCTTGTCGACCACGGGCAGGATCGCGCTTGAATCGAGATCGGGCACGCGGCCCGACACCACCACGGCGTCCTGATCGGCCGAGATGAAGCGCCGCACCAGATGTTCGGGGATCACGCTGACATATTCCTTCAGCGTCGTGACATCGCTACTGCCTGCCTTTTCGGCGAGCCAGCGGCGCAGCGTTTCCAGCGACCAGACGTTGCCGACACCGGCCGCGGTTTCCACCATCGAATGGACGTCGGCAATCGTCTTCAGGGTGTCGGGTGAATAAAGCGAGGCGCCCTTCGGGAATTCGATCAGCACGTCGATCGGGTTGGCGCCGGTGAGCTTGGCATCGAGCCGGCTCGACGCCGCCACCGCCTGACGCTTGTCGGGCACCTGGTCGGCGAGACGATAGCGCGGCTCCAGCGTGGCGTAGATGTAGCCGAGACCGGCAACCAGGATCACCGCCAGCAGGCTGAACAGCCCGGGGCGGCCGACCATGCGCACCGCAATCCAGTAGCAGAAATTGCGCAGCGCCTGGACGCCGGCGTCGGCGCCCTGGAATTTCACCGCCATGATCTTTTCGTTGCGCACCAGCAGCACGCCGAACGCGGGCACCAGCGACAGCACCGCAATCAGCGCGATGATGGTAGCGGCAAGCCCGGCCTCGCCGAATTTGCGGATCAGCTCGGAATCCGAGAATTGCAGCGCGATGAACGAGATGCCGGCGGTGCCGTGGGTCAGCACGCAGGCCGGCCCCACCACCAGCACGGCGTTCTTGAAGGCGGTGTATTTGTCCTGCCCCGCGATCAGCCGGTCGCGCGCCGCGAATGTCAGCTGCATCGAGTCGGAGAAGCTGATCACCATGATGAGCGGCGTCATCACGTTGAGGAACATGTTGAGATTGAATCCGGCCCAGCCGAGGCCGCCCAGCGCGAGCAGGATCGCGATGATCGGCGGGAAGGCTGCGATGATCATGAACGATATCTTGCGGAAGAAAATGATCGCGATGATGCAACCGGCCAGGATGCCGAGGATGTTGTAGGTCAACCCGTCGCGCTTGACCGCGTTGCGGATCTCGAGCTGCATGACGGGAACGCCGGATAGCTGCGCGTTGAGCCCGCTGCCGGCGAGATCGTCGGCCATGATCTTGCGGATGTCGGCAATCACCTTGGTGAGGCTGCTGCTGGCGACGATCGAAGGTTCGAGCGACAGCACCATCAGCGCCAGCGTGCCGTCCTCGGACAACAGCTTGCCGCGAATGATCTCGTTGGTCTTCACGGTCTCGACGAATTTGTCGTAGGCCGCACCTTCCGGCAGTTCGGAGGGGAACAGCGCCGCCGGCAGCTTGCCGCGCTCCGGCGCCTGACGCGCCGAAAACAGCGAGACCAGGCCGCGCACGCCATCGACCAATTGCAGGTCGGTGACCATCTCGCGGATCTTCTCGAGATTGGGACGCGCCATCAGCGTCTTGCCTTCGACCACGACCAGCACGTCGAATTCGGTCGCCGGGAAGCGCTTGGTGACAGCCTCGTATTGCTTGTAATCCTTGGAATCGGAGCGGAACAGCTGGCTCAGCGAATCGTCGATCTTGATGCGCTGGATGCCGAAGATCGCCGCAATCATCAGTCCGGCCAGGATGATGCAGGACAGGATCGGCGCCTTGACCGCGATCAGCCCCATGCGCTCGATCCCGAAGGCGATGCTCTGTCCCGGCGGCGGCGGTGCTTCGATCTCCTCGACGTGGACCTGACTTTCGGAGTTCTTTTCGAGCATACCCTGTCCAGTTCTCACATCGGCTTGAATTGTAGCTTGAATTGTAGCTTGGGTTCCGGGCGCGAATGCGGCTGCATCAGCTCATGTCTGATCGGCGCTAGCCCTTGAAATCACGCGGTAAATTAACCGCCGCCGTTTTACAGGCCCGGACCGCATACGGCAAGCTCGGGGCGGGGGTCAAATCGGCGCGTGAATGACGAAAACCGGCGTTAAGTCTCTGATTTGTCACACTAGCTCTGGCGGGCACCGATCCGTGCCGGTACCCCGCCGCCGCTTTCATCTTTTAGTGCGACACCCGTGATCTCCCGGGCAAGGCCTTCTCGCACCAGCCAGGCGATTTTGAAGGCGGCTTCATCGTAGTTCAGCCCGGCGCCGTGAATGTTGGAGACACAATTGCGCATCGCGTCAGTGAGGCCGATTCGTGGCGCAAAGGTCAGATAGGCCCCGAGACTGTCGGGCGCCGACAGGCCCGGCCGCTCGCCGATCAGCATCAGAACCATGCGCGCGCCAAACATCGCCCCGATCTCGTCGCCCAGCGCCACGCGCGCACCCGAGGCGACCGCGGTGCCGCCGATCTGGATCCCGGCCTCGGCCAATCGCGGAACCAGGTTTCGGACCAGTTCGAGCGCGTGGCTGTTGACCGCCGCCGGCGACAGGCCGTCGCCGATCACGATCGCAAGCTGGCAGGGGCTGCCGCTTCGATCGGCCAGCGCGCGTTGCGAGGCCGGATCGAGCATGCGTCCGAGGTCGGGACGGCGCAGATAATCGCGCCGGTTGCGCGCCTGACTGGCGAGCAGAACCGGCGTGAGTTCAAGCCCGGTCAATCCCTCGACGAGACGCGACGTATCGAAGGCGCCATGAACCGCATCGCGCGCCCGTGCGTGGTCGAGGGTGAAGGCAAGCAGCGCATCGGTCGGCAGGCTAGCGCCTGCCCGGCCAAGCCCGACGCGCGCCGGCGTCAGGCCCCGCAGGTCTTTCAACGAACGGGACGGCGGTGCCGGCGCTTTCATGTGGAACCTAATTTTTGACGCGTTTTCTACCGCAGATAAGTCTACGCAATCTGCGTAAACTTGATTGCTACGCGAACCGGGATCCACTTCGCTCGAAAACGCTATTCCTACTCGGCGGGAACCGAGGCCTCGCGCAGCCGGATCGAGTAGTTCGACGCGCTCTGCTGACCACCCGAGGCCGCGCGCGCAAACTTGATCAGATGGTGCGCGATCATCGCCGAACCGATCAAGCCTTCGATGTCGCCCTGCCGCAGTCGTCGCAGTGCAAATTTCCAGAACGCCATCTTGTAGTCGCCGAGCACGCCGACTTTCCAGAAAATATTGCGCAGCATGATCAGGCCGCGCCTGATGTTGCGCCAGCTTCGCATCTCCGGGCTGACAGGCACTTTCAGCCGATTGGCGTAGGTGTACTCGCATTGATACTGATAGCGCGCGAACAGCTTCGACGGCTCATAGGCGATTTCCATGCACCTTTTCCAGGAACTGACGACATCCTCGTAGGGCAGCAGGAAGTCGACATTGGAATCGCGGCTATCGTCGTCGTCGAGCAAACGCCCTTCACGCTCCAGCCGATCCCAAAGCGGCGTCTTTGGCAGCGCCTGCAGCAGATTGATCGTCAGCAGCGGAATCCGGGATTCGTCGACAAACGTAAGCAGCGCGTCGCCGGTGCCCGGCTTGTCGGTGTCGAGCCCCATGATGATGCCCGACACGACTTCCATGCCATAGGAATTGATGGTCTGGATGCCCTCCATGATCGGGACCATCATGTTGTGGTCCTTGTGCATCGCCTTCAGCGCTTCTGGATCGGGAGTTTCGATGCCGCAGAACACCGTGACAAAGTATGCCTCGCGCATCTTCTCGAGGATTTCCGGCCGTTTGGCGATATTGAGCGTGGCTTCGCAGGCGAGCCGCGTGATGTAGCCGGTGCGCTTCTGCCACTCGACCAGATGCGGCAGCAAATCCAGCGCCGCCTTGCGGTTGCCGATGAAATTATCATCGACGAAATAAACCGTGTCCGTCATGCCGCATTCGCGCAGCTTGTCGAGTTCGGCAATGATCTGCTGCGGCGTCTTCAGACGCGGATTGCGGCCGTAGAGGCCCGGAATATCGCAGAACTCGCACTGGTACGGACAGCCGCTCGAATACTGGATGCTGCCGAGCAGGTATTTCCGGGTCTCGGCCAGTTCATAGGCCGGAATCGGAAACTCGCTCATGTCGATCCGATCCGCCGTCTTCAGCACCACTTGCTGTTCGGGGCGCGACGGATCGCGGGCCAGCCGTGCGATCAGATCGTTGGTGGCATCGCCGAGTTCGCCGACATGGAGATAGTCGAACGAGGGATAGTAGTCCGGGCATGCGCTGACCGATGGTCCGCCAAGCGCGACCGCCAGATCGAAAGCGTGCGCGCGGCGGCAGATGTCGTTCATCTGCTGGCGCTGGATGTGCATGCCGCTGACGAACACGACCTCCGCCCATTCGAAATCTTCCGTGGTGGCGGCGCGGATGTTCTCGTCGACAAAGCGGACCGGCCAGTTGGCCGGCAAATAGGCAGCGATCAGCAGCAGCCCCTGCGGCGGCATGAAAGCACTAACGCCGTCAGTCAGGGGATAGGCGTATTCGAACGTACCAAAAGAAGACGTATATCGCGGAAAGACGCACAGGATGCGCCGTGCCGTCTCAATGCCTTCAGCTCTCATCAAACTTCCTCAGCCAAAGCCTCGCGCAAATCTAAGCACGTCGTTGAAGGGTGGGCCAGAATTTCTTCAAGATTGTGGCAGTGTCCTTTAACCCGCTGGCGGTCCGATGGTTGCTTAAAAGATTGGTCGGCGGAGGCTCCAGGACGGTTCAAGGAGACGGTTCAAGGAGACGGTTCAAGGAGACGGTTCAAGGAGGCGGTTCAAGCGATCAGCGGTGACGCAAATTCGGGTAGCAGGCCCGCGTCGCCCGCAAGGCGGAAATCGGCGCCGGCAAGCCCGGTGCGAACCAGCCAGTCGTCGAACTCGGGCGCCCGCTTCAGGCCGAACAGGTCCCGGACGTAAAGCGCGTCGTGGAACGAGGTCGACTGATAATTCAGCATGACGTCATCCGCGCCCGGCACCCCCATGATGAAGGTGACGCCGGCGGCGGCGAGCAGCGTCAGGAGATTGTCCATATCGTCCTGGTCGGCCTCGGCGTGGTTGGTGTAGCAGACGTCGACGCCGAGCGGCAGGCCGAGCAGTTTGCCGCAGAAATGATCTTCCAGCCCGGCGCGGATGATCTCCTTGCCGTCGTAGAGATATTCCGGGCCGATAAAGCCGACCACGCTGTTGACCAGCAGCGGATCGAAGGCCCGCGCCACCGCATAGGCCCGCGCCTCCAAGGTCTGCTGGTCGACATTGTGGTGGGCGTTGGCCGACAGCGCCGAGCCCTGCCCGGTCTCGAAATACATCACATTGTCACCGACGGTGCCGCGGCGCAGCGACAATCCCGCTTGCTGCGCCTCCCGCAACAACGCCAGATCGACGCCAAAGCTGCGGTTGGCGGCCTCGGTCCCCGCAATCGACTGGAATACCAGATCGACCGGCGCTCCCTGCCCGATCAGCCCCAACGTGGTGGTGACGTGGGTCAGGACGCAGCCCTGGGTCGGGATCTGCAGCCGGGCGATGACGCCGTCGAGCAGGCGCACGAGTTCGCCGATCACGGCCGGATCGTCGCTGGCCGGATTGATGCCGATGCAGGCGTCGCCCGATCCGAGCAGGAGCCCGTCGAGGATCGAGGCGGTGATGCCCCTGACGTCGTCAAAGGGATGGTTGGGCTGCAGCCGGACGCTCATCCGGCCTTTCAGCCCGATAGTGTTGCGAAAGGCCGACGTCACGGCGCATTTCTTCGCAATCAAAATCAGATCCTGGTTGCGCATCAGCTTGGACACCGCGGCGGCCATTTCCGGCGTGATCCCGCGCGCGACTTTTTTCAGCACATCGCTGGTCGCAGCGTCCGAGAGCAGCCAGTCGCGGAAACCACCCACGGTCAGCGACGAGATAGCGGCAAAGCTTGCCCCGTCGTGGCTATCGACGATCAGCCGGGTGACCTCGTCGTCCTCGTAGGGCACCACCATTTCATGGAGGAACTGCTTGAGCGGAACCTCGGCGAGCGCCATCCGCGCCGCGATCATCTGCTCGGCTTTGTCGGCCGCGACACCGGCGAGGCGATCGCCGGAACGCGGCGGCGTCGCCTTGGCGAGCAGGTCGCGCAAATCATCGAAGACGTAGGAGGTGGCATCGATGGTTTGGCGATAGACCATGCTGATTTCCAGCCCCCTGCTCTCGCTCCCCGGTCGTGGCAGCCGCCCGCCTCCGACTAGTTCAGCGTAGCGTAATAGCGGCCGAAGAAGCTTATCTCATAAACGACCGCGGCGAACACGAACAGCTTATGGAATTTTTCATTGCGCGTTGTCGCACCCACGACGCACAGCAGCACGAATATGCCGATCCGCGGGAGATATTCAGGCCCGAGCGATCGCAGATGTTGCTCGCCCTTTATCAACGTGTCGACCACATCGAGCGCCTCTGTCAGGGCAATGAGGCCGAAGAACCAGCGGCGGCGATCGAGAAAATAGTCCTGATATCCCTGATAATCATCGAGATCCTGAGGGAACAGCAGCGCGCTCAGGAAATAGTACATCGACGCGTACACGCAAACGAAGGCATAGAGGCCAAACGTCCATTGCTGCACCAAGCTCAGCCGAAACTCCCACCACCAGAACGTGACCACGTTCAGGAGCGCCCAGGCAACCCAGCCCAGATGAACCGACCAGATCGGGGTGCGGCCGGGATGCTGGATCAATGTCGCGACGCCGCTGATCAAGCGGGTGACGCTGAGCCCGAGAATGATGGCGACCAGCACGCGAACGTGAAGGTAGAGATCGACATTGCCCGTCAAGGCAGCAGTTTGCGTCATAAGCCCTCGTCCTCACTCACAACCGAACCGCACGGTGCAGCAGGTATCCTGCGCACATGATGGTTCCAGACGATGGCTTCAGGGTTTGCCCGCTCGCCCTCCCCGGGCAAAGACGAGGCGGCCGTTCCGTCGCTGCGCTCGCTGTCTAGCTTGATTCGCGTTGCCGTTGTTTGCGGGCCACGGCGCGTGAGAACACTTCCGATCGCTTGCGGCAGGTTGGCGCGCCCTCGCTTCGGTTTGGTCGCTTTGCCGCTCTGGCATACGGAATTCTGGCACACCAGATGCGCGTTAAGGTCGCAGCACAACCACTGGAGTTCCATCAATCATTACAACCAATTGATTTTATTACGTATTTTTTTCAAAAGTTGCAACCGCAGCCAATTCGCGCGTTAAGACATTCTCCATGAGAATTCTGCACAATTTATAGACGGCCGATAGGTGCTCACCGGCCTTTTGGAGTGCCGTTATGCCTGAAATCGTGCAATCCACAGGTCCTAACTCTGTCCGCGGCTTGGCTTCGAAGCTTTCGCTCGCGACCAAGCTGTATTCGATCTTCGCGCTGTTTGCGGTCCTCGTCGCCGCCATCACCGCGTTGTCCGACTACAACACCCGCCAGAATACCGCCCTGACCGAAGCCGTGGCGACGGCAAGCCGGGCGGCGCTCAATGTCGAGCGGGTCAACTCGCTGGTCTATGCGGTGGTGATGGAATCCCGCGGCGTCTACATGTCGACGGAACCCGCCGTCGTGAAGAAATACGGCGAAGGCCTGCTCAAATTCAACGACAGCATTCTCGGGGTCGTCAAGAACTGGGAGGCGCTGGTCCAGGCTGACGACGCCGAGCAGTTCGCCACCTTCAAGAAGCGCATCGAACAGTTCATCGACTTCCGCAAGGAACTGGTTCGCCGCGGCGTGGAAATCAATGCCGCCGCAGGCCGCGAATGGGGCGACAATGACGCCAACCGCCAGGTGCGCTCGGCGCTGAACAAGGACCTCGAAGCGCTTTCCAGGGTCTATGCCGAGCGCAGCAAGAAGCTGGCACAGCAGGCCGATGCGAACCACACGCTGGCCTTCGTCCTGACCGGTCTCGGCGTGCTGGCGATCGTCGTCGTCATCATCGGCGTGCTGATCATTGCCCGTTCGGTCGCGCGTCCGCTGTCGGTCATCACCGAAACCATCAAGCGCGTCGCCGACGGCGCCGAAGGCATCGAGGTGCCGCACGCCAATCGCGGCGACGAGATCGGCGCGCTGGCGCGCGCCATCAAGATCTTCCAGGAAGCGATGGACCGCAACCGCAACCTCAATTCGCAAGTGCTGCAGGATTCCAGGGCCCGCGAACAACGTAGCCGGCAAATCGAAGCCTCGGTGGACGCCTTCCGTGAAGCAATGGGCGGCGTATTGCGCGCCGTCACCGATAACGCGACGTCGATGCGCGGCAACGCCGAGACCATCGCCAGCGTGGCCTCGGACGCCAGCGGACGCGCGGTTGCCGCATCTGATGCCACCGAGCAGGCTTCCAGCAACGTTTCCGCGGTCGCAGGTGCTGCCGAAGAACTGTCCGCCTCGGTCGAGGAGATCGGCCGGCAGGTTCGCCAGTCCGCCAGCGCGGTCGCGCAGGCCGGCCTGCGCACCGAGAAATCCGTCACCGAAATCGAAGGGCTTGCCGCCGCCACGCAGCGCATCGACGGCGTGCTCAATCTGATCCAGGCGATCGCCGAACAGACCAACCTGCTGGCGCTGAACGCGACGATCGAGGCCGCACGCGCCGGTGACGCCGGCCGTGGCTTCGCCGTCGTCGCCCACGAGGTCAAGGCGCTGGCCGAGCAGACCGCCAAGGCGACCGCCGAGATCGGCCAGAATGTCGGCCTGATCCAGGCCTCGACCAAGAACTCGGTCGATGCCGTCCGCGAAATCGGCAACGCCGTGCGCGAAATCAACGATGTGACGTCGGCTATTGCCGGCGCCATCGAACAGCAGGATCTCGCGACCCGCGAAATTTCTCAGAACGCGCAACTGGCGGCGCAAGGCAACGGCACGCTGGTGGTCAATATCGGCTCGCTCAGCGACGCCATGGGCAAGACCAGCACGGCCGCAGCTTCCGTCCTCACCGCCTCCAGCGACCTGACCGCGACCGCCGAAACGCTCTCGCGCGAAGTCGAAACCTTCTTCCGCAACCTGCGCGCCGATCCGGTCGACGGCATGAAGCGGACGGGTACGTAGATACCTAAAGGCAGGCCCATTCTATCTTTGCATGGGGTTGTTTTCGATATTTTGAGTCCGGGCCTTCGGTGCACCGCCGAACAGGCGCTCGGTTACTCCACAGGCACCACGTCCACGGCCACCGCGAGCTTCTGTTTGCGCGAGCCGACGATGATGCCGTCGACCGGCGAGACGTCGGAGAAGTCGCGCCCGATCGCCAGGATGATGTGGTCGTTCTCGACCAGCAGGTCGTTGGTGGGATCGAACCCGACCCAGCCGATTTGACCGCCACACCACACCGACACCCAGGCATGGGTGGCGTCGGCGCCCTGCAGGCGCGGCTGGCCCGCCGGCGGGTAGGTGCGCAGATAGCCCGAGACATAGGCCGCCGGCAGCCCGAGGCCGCGCAGGCCCGCGATCATCACATGGGCAAAATCCTGGCAGACGCCGTGGCGCTTCTCGAACACTTCCTTCAGCGGCGTCGAGATCACGGTGGCCTTCGGATCGTATTTGAACTCGCGGCGGATGCGGTGCATCAGGTCGACCGCGCCGGTGAGGATGCCCTGCCCTTGCGGAAAGCTCGCCGCGGCGTAGGCCGTGACCGGCCCAAGCACCGGCACCAGCGAACTTGCAAAGACGTAGCCGACCGGCGAGGCCGGACCGAGGCTCGAGGCTTCGACGGCGACGTCACGGACGTTTTCCCATGACGGGCTCGGCGCCGTGCGGCCGAGCGCCTGCCGCGATACCGACACCCGCGACCGGGAATCGATCCGCAAGGAGCGATGCGCGGTTTCGATCAGCACGCTCTCGGTATGGGTTCCGAAAAAATCCCGCCGTATCGTCCGCTCCGCCGGCTTGGGCCGGATCTCGACGGCGTGCGAGACCAGTTGCTGGCCGTCGCCGCTGCGCGGCTCCAGCCGCAGCGAGCAGCGCGCAAAGCTCACCGGGCTCTCATAGCTATAGGTCGTGACGTGACGGATGTCGTAGATCACGCGAGGCCCGTCAGCTTCTCCGGCCGGCTCGCATTGGGTCCGTGCGGAAAGTAATGCAGGCCGATGGCGTCGGCGAGATTGAGCAGATCCTGCTCCAGCGCGAACAGGTGTTTGACGTCCAGCGCCGACGCCTCAGCCGTCGTCAGCATCGCCTGCAGCGCCACGGCCAGCCGCTGCGGCCGCTCGATCAAACCGTGCTCCTTGAGGCTCGGAAGGCTTGCGATGTGCTCGTTGAGCGCCGCCACCTGGAACGCGACCGAACGCGGATTATAGGGATCGAGCACCGCCAGATCGCGCACCGGCGCCAGCGCCGGCCCGACCAGATAGCGCGAACGATAAGTGATCTGGCAATCCACCAGCGTCAGCAGGACGTCGAGGTCTTCATCGCCGGCTTCGTCATAGGCGAATTGGCGCGCGAACCGCGCGGTGTTGATGGAGCGTTCGGCACGGCGGCCCATTTCGAGGAAACGCCAGCCGGCGGCGCGGTTCATGTTCTCCTGCGCCAGCCCGGCGAAGCTTGCGAGTTCCTGCAAGGACAGTTCGGCGGCGCTGACGATTCCGTCATCATCATCGGCCGCTTCGCCAAGACGCTCCACCATCTCGGTAATGACCTGCCAGGCATCGGGCGAAAGCCGTTCCCGCAGCGAGGTCGCGGTGCGCTGCGCCGAGCGCAGCAGCGACAGTGCCGAGCCGAACTTTTCCGGGCTCAACAGCGCCTCGGCGGCGACCTTGGCGGAATTGGTCCGGCTTGCCTGCGACGTCGCCCCCCAGGTCACCAGAAGCCGCTGGATGCGCTCGACCGAATGCAGCGTGGTCGATGCGCCTCCGGCCGCCGTCGACGTGCCCTTGCCGGAATCGCGCACCGAGGTGCCGAGGGCGCGAATCAGCCGCAGCGTTGCTTCGGCGCGCTCGAGATAGCGCCCGAGCCAGAACAGATTATCCGCGGCACGGCTCGGCACCACGCCGGCAATGCGCTTTATCCGCACCGTGTCGGCGGCCGGCAGCAGCGTCGAAACCGGAATCGCCTTGTCGGACACCACCCAGACGTCGGCCGACCGCGCGCCGTCGCCCATCGACACCGCGCGGGCATCGGGCTCTTCGGCGATCCGGCAGAAGCCGCCGGGCAGGATGGTCCAGCCATTGGGCGTGGCGGCGGCAAACACCCGCAGCACGAACGGCCGCGGCGTGATCCGGCCATTCTCCCAGGTCGGCGTCGTCGACAGCCGCACCAGTTCCTGGCCGACGAAGTCGATGCCGCGATCGGAGATGGCGTTCCTGAGCCGCTCACGATCGGGCGGCGACAATTCAGCTGCGAGCACCGGTCCGTTGCCCGGAAAGCCCGGCACGGAACGGCTGTAGGCGCCTTCGATCGCGAAATCGTCGAGCCGCGACAACACTTCCTCGCGCGCCGATTTCTGGCCGCACCACCAGGTCGCGATATGCGGCATCAGCAAATCCTCGCTGAGCAAGCGGCGGCACAAATTGGGCAGGAAGCCCAACAATGCCCGCGCCTCCAGCACGCCGGACCCCGGCATGTTGGCAACCACCACGCCGCTCTTGCGCATCACATCGATCAGGCCGGGCACGCCGAGATGCGAGGACGCATCGAGCTCCAGCGGATCGAGGAAATTGGAATCGACCCGGCGCAGCAGCACGTCGAGCCGCTTCAACCCGGCGACGGTGCGGATATGGATGCGGTCGCCGCTGACGGCGAGGTCGTCGCCCTCGACCAGCAGAAAGCCGAGATAGCGCGCGATCGTCGCATGCTCGAAATAGGTTTCGTTGAAGGCGCCCGGCGTCAGCAATCCGATGCGCGGCTCGTCGCGGTCGGCGCTGGCGCGCAAGCTATCGCGGAACGCTTCGAAGAACGGCGCCACGCGCTCGACATTCATCGACTTGTAGAGATTGGAAAAAGCGCGCGACAGCACCAGGCGGTTTTCCAGCGCGTAGCCCGCGCCCGACGGCGCTTGCGTACGATCGCTCAGCACCCACCACCGGCCATCGGGGCCGCGGCCGACATCGGCGGCATAGATGTGGAGGTAGCGTCCACCCGGCGGCTTGATGCCGCAGACCGCGCGCAGATATTCGTTGCTGCCGGCAATCGCCGCCGCCGGCACCGCGCCGTCGGCGACCAGCCGGCCCTCGCCATAGAGGTCGCGCAGCACCATTTCCAGCAACTGCGCGCGCTGGGCGATACCCGCGGTCAACTGCTGCCAGTCGGCGTCGTCGATGATGAGCGGCAGATGGCTGAGCGGCCACAGCCGGTCGGCGGTCTCGCCCGGCGCGCGATAGGTGACGCCGGCCTCGCGCAGATGGCGGTCGGCGGAGGCGAACCGGCGTTCGATATCGGCCGGCGAAAGCGCGGCAAAGGCGTCGAAAAACCGGCTCCAGGCCGCCCGGGGCGCGCCATCCTGGCCGATATATTCATCGGGAATTCCCGGCAGCCGCGCGTAGTCACGCGTCCATTGCGCCATCCGGCGCTGGCCCGGACGGGTTTTATTATCCTGACTGCCGGCTTGCCCCGCCATCCGACTCTCCGATTACGGCACCTTTAGTGCCGGAGCGGCGTCCTCAAGTCGAGCGTCAAAGGGAATTCAATTGTGCGTTCCTCGGGCGGCGGGTCGATCTTGCCCGGGGTGTGCCCGTGGTCCTGAAACCGGGCCAGCCGCCGCGCCTCGGCCTCATAGGAATTGACCGGTTTGGTGTCATAGCTGCGGCCGCCGGGATGGGCGACATGGTAGACGCAGCCGCCGAGCGAGCGGCCGTTCCAGGTATCAATTAAGTCAAATGTCAGGGGTGCGTGGACCGGAATGGTCGGATGCAGACCCGATGCCGGCTGCCAGGCCTTGAAACGGACGCCGGCGACCGCTTCGCCGGAGCGGCCGGTGGCCGTCATCGGCATCCGCCGGCCGTTGCAGGTGACGACGTGGCGGCCCTCGATGAAGCCCGACGCCTTGATCTGCAACCGCTCCACCGACGAATCGACATAGCGCACGGTGCCGCCGGCTGAACCTTCCTCGCCGAGCACATGCCAGGGCTCCAGCGCTTGCCGCAGTTCCAGCGAAACGCCGCCATGATGGACGCGGCCGAACACCGGAAAACGAAATTCGAGCTGGGCCGCATACCATTCCGGCGAAAATTCGTAGCCGGACTGCTTCAGCTCTTCGAGCACGCCCAGGAAATCTTCCCAGAGGAAATGCGGCAGCATGAAGCGATCGTGCAGCGTGGTGCCCCAGCGCACGAACTGGCCTTGCTGCGGCTCGCGCCACATTTTTGCGATCAGCGCCCGGATCAAGAGTTGCTGCGCCAGCGACATGCGCGGGTCGGGCGGCATTTCGAGCGCGCGAAACTCGACCAGCCCGAGACGGCCGGTCGGTCCGTCCGGCGAATAGAGCTTGTCGATGCAGATTTCGGCGCGATGGGTATTGCCGGTGATATCAACGAGGATGTGCCGGAACAATCGGTCGACCAGCCACAGCGGCGCTTCGATGCCGGGCGGCGGCACATGGGCCAGCGCGATCTCCAGTTCATAGAGACCATCATGCCGGGCCTCGTCGATGCGCGGCGCCTGGCTGGTCGGGCCGATGAACATGCCGGAGAATAAATACGACAGCGACGGATGCCGCTGCCAGTACAGCACCAGGCTCTTCAATAGATCCGGCCGGCGCAGGAACGGCGAGTCCTGCGGCGTGCTGCCGCCGACCACGACATGATTGCCGCCGCCGGTGCCGGTGTGGCGGCCATCGACCAGGAAACGATTGGCACCGAGGCGCGTTTTGGCGGCGTCCTCGTAAAGGCCGTAAGTGATATCGACCGCCTCGCGCCAGCTCTGCGCCGGCTGGATATTGATCTCGATGACGCCTGGATCGGGCGTCACCTTGATGACTTCGACGCGCGGATCGTAAGGCGGCGAATAGCCCTCGACATGGACCTGCAGCTGCAGCTCTTCGGCCGTCGCCTCGATTGCGGTGATCAGCTCCAGATAATCTTCCAGTTTCTCGACCGGCGGCATGAACGCGCACAAAACCCCGTCACGGATTTCGATCGACATCGCCGTGCGCACGGGTTCGAGTTTTGGCTTCTCCTTGGCCTTCGTGTCCTTGGCCTCAGTCCCCGTGTCGGAAGCGGCCAGTTCGTCGCGCGGCTCCATCGGATCCTGCTCGACGATGTAGGGATATTCCTCCGGCGGAACGTGCTCCAATGAAGCAATCGGCAGCCGCAGGCCGAGCGGGGAATCGCCTGGAAACAGGAACAGATGGCCGCGCCGGATCTTCCAGCGCTCGCTGCGCCAGTGGCCGGGCGGGTGCTTGAAGGCCTCGTTCCAGCGCTGGATCGGCAGCACAAAGCCCTTGGGCTTGTTGAGTCCGGAATCGAACACCCGCGCCATTCGCGAGCGCTCTTCCGGATCGGCCAATTTGGAATCGTTGGGATCGACATTGACCGGAAGTGCGGCTTCCTTCTGCAGCCAGTGCGCGGTGTCTTCGAACGCGGGCAGGACGTACCCGGTATCAAGGCCGAGCTTCTGCGCGATGCCTCCGGCAAACCGTTCGGCGTCGGCGATTTCGGCCTTGCGCGGATTTTCGATGTTGGCGATCAGGTCGGCGTTCTTCCAGATCGGCACGCCGTCCTTGCGCCAATAAAGTCCGAACGCCCAGCGCGGCAGGCTTTCGCCCGGATACCATTTGCCCTGCCCGTAATGCAGCAGGCCGCCGGACGCGAAACGCGTGTGCAGTTTGCGAATGAGATCGTCGGCCAGCATGCGCTTGGTCGGGCCGACGGCGGCAATGTTCCACTCCGGCGATTCCAGATCGTCTACGGAAACGAAGGTCGGCTCGCCGCCCATCGTCAGCCGCACGTCGTCCTTTTTCAGATCGGCATCGACGGCCTCGCCGAGCCTGTCGAGACGCGACCAGGACTCGTCGGAGAACGGCCGCGTAATCCGCGGCGCCTCGCGGATGCGCTTGACGCTCATCTCGAAGCCGAACTCGACATTGGCAACGCCGGCGCTGCCCGAGATCGGGGCCGCCGAGCGATAATGCGGTGTCGCAGCGACGGGAATGTGCCCTTCGCCCGTCAGCATGCCTGAGGTGACGTCGAAGCCGATCCAGCCCGCGCCCGGCAGATAGACCTCAGCCCAGGCGTGCAGATCGGTGAAATCGCTCTCGACCTCGCGTGGCCCTTCGACCGGATCGATGTCCGGGCGGAGCTGAATGAGATAGCCGGAGACGAAGCGCGCCGCGAGCCCGAGATGCCGGAAGATCTGGATCAACAGCCAGGCAGAGTCGCGGCAGGAGCCGGAGCCCGCGGCCAGCGTTTCCTCCGGCGTCTGGATGCCCGGCTCCATCCGGATGACGTAGCTGATTTTCTTCTGCAGCTGCGCGTTGAGGTCGACCAGGAAATTGACGGTGCTGTCGGCCTGCCGCGGAATGTCCTTCAGGTAAGCGGCAAATAGCGGCCCCTCATCCGATTTCGCCAGATAAGGCGCCAATTCGGTCGTGAGGTCGTCGGTGTATTGGAACGGAAAACTGGTGGCATAGGGTTCGACGAAGAAATCGAACGGATTGACCACGGTCATCTGCGTCGAGAAATCGACCTCGATCTTCAGTTCGGTCGCCTTCTCCGGGAAGACGAATCGCGCCAGCCAATTGCCTTGCGGATCCTGCTGCCAGTTCACGAAATGATTGGTTGGCGTGACCTTGAGCGAATAGCTCAGAATCGGCGTGCGCGTATGCGGCGCCGGCCGCAGGCGTATGGTTTGCGGGCCGATATCGATCGGTCGGTCGTATGTGTAGTGGGTGACGTGATGTAGTGCGACGAAGATCGACACGGACGGGCTACTCCAGCAGCTTTTTTAAGCAGAACACTGGTTCCGGTATGGATCAAGCACTAACAACGGGCAGCGGTTGCCTAGGAACTATCCGCGCGTCGTCCCGACTTCAGCAATGTGCGCGGTTGGTCGCCCGCACCGGCTAGCGGCCGATCGCGCCTGATACCTGCGAAGCAAGCGACTGGGCGAGCATGTGGTAGCCCTCCGGGGTCAAATGCTGGCCATCGGGCTGGCGTGGCAATCCGCGTAGCATGCCGTTGGCGAGCATGATCACCGGGATGCCCCGGGCACTCAGGCGGCTTTGGATGTCCGCCGTACGATCAGGGCTGCCCTTGCGCCGGTCATTGCCGCCGGGCTGCAAGATAACGGCACTGGTGCCGTTCGGCACCGCCCGGTCCAGGCGTTGCAGCATCCCTTCGGTGGTGTCGCCGTTGATGCCGGCGTTTACCACACGGACGTTCGATCCCTTCGCCCGCAATATCGCTTCGAGTTGGGCTGGGTAGGCCTGATTGCGCGCTACGCCCTTGCCGTAGGTATTGCTCGCACCGAGCGCCACAATGGTTGCGGCGTTGGCCGGACCAGCGGCGAGATTCAAGACGGCCAGCAATGCCAGGCATCCAACAATTCCGAACCGAAGCGCGCGCGAATTCATGTTTCCAATCCCTCCGGCAGTTCGTCGTCCCGGCCTAGTGCGCAATTGCGCACTAGGCCG
>Ga0307517_10003730_pt1 | contig 23674 bp, 26 predicted proteins | sample 23_EM_MG_FD_194515 | JGI IMG/M metagenome (GOLD analysis project Ga0307517, IMG submission 194515) | Populus trichocarpa ectomycorrhiza microbial communities from riparian zone in the Pacific Northwest, United States - 23_EM | ecosystem: Host-associated > Plants > Roots > Unclassified | place...
ATAATATTCAAATTTGCATCCACACAGTTACCCCTTCTGAAAGCAATCGAAGACTTTAATGACCGCATCGTCCCCAATTTCACCACGGTTGAAAAACAGAAACAAGAAATCGAGGCACTGCGAAAAGAACTCCATAGAAGCCACCGAGAGAGAGAGTCGATGCAAACCAAGTTGCGGAAGACCGAGTCTTTGCAGACCGAGGTCATTTCTCTCCGGAACGCGCTTTCAGAATCCGAAGCCAACACGCAAGAAGCGATTCGACTGGCCGAGGTCGCGAAGGACGACCTGGGGAAAGTCCATGAGACGTCTGGGCAGTGGCAGCGGCGCGCAGCAGAACTAGATCAAGAGAACAAACGTTTCAAGGACATGCTTGAGCGTCATGCCAGTATCGTGAGTCTCCCTTGAATTTGTTTGACTTCGTTCATGTAATGCTTTGTATGCAGGGTCGATTGCAAAAAGAGAAGAATCGCAAGCTCCACAAACAGCTAACCGCGATGAGGGAGGAACGGGCAGAGGCAGAGAAAGCGACTATGTCGGATGCGCTTACCCATGTAAATACCCAAACACCTTTCTCCATCCACCCCGCTAACTTTTCCGAAGGAATACGACGGTGATTTTTCCGGCCATGAAGCCTCAAGACCACAGAGCAGTTTTCTCACCATTACGCCGTCGCCATCTCGAGCGGCGCGACGGTCATTCCAAGATGAAAATAATATCAGCCTTGATTTCGTGGGCATGCCTCCGCCAACCTTTCCCTCCGATTGGCAGATAGAACCCGGAGTGTTGAAGAAGCGGACCATTAACGGTACACTGGTCGGGACCCAGAGGCGAGTTGGTGGTGTATTTCCGCTTTCCCTGGACCGAAAAGGACATCCTACAAAGGCGGTTCAATTAGGACCAAAGTCCCTTGTGCATGTTGGTCGTTGATGGTGGTTTGCAGAGTTTCGATTTCGATGTTCTCCCTATCTATATTTCTTGTAATTAAATTATTGTTTGTACGGCGTGGGGCGAAGTTAGCACAGTCGAGGAATAGATTGGCAAGACTCAGACAACCCATGTATCTTTGAACGGGATATTCCTGATCATACATAAAAATGCCATAGGAGTCGACATAGAAGGCATGAGTGTCAAGACGGATGATGTAAAAGTAGGTTATCTATTTCTATACACGATATCATTAGAGTCGTTTAACAGAGGACAAGATTCAAAAGGAACTCACAAGGATGATACCATCGAAGCGCTGCTTGAACCATGCCATTGTGTCCTCCTTCTTAATGCGGTGCGAGAAACCGATTCTCGCCTTCTGCTGCCTCCGTCTCGCTACGCGTGCACCTGGACGACCCATTACGACGTAGAAGTCCATGCCGAAGATACCAATACCGGGATCGTATCTTGCGCCCAAGTCGATGTGTTCCTGGATACCGAAACCGAAGTTTCCTGTCTCCGAGAAGTTCTTGCGCCTCAACTCGTATTCCTTCACTTTCAAACCACGCTCCAGAATCTCCTCAGCCTTGGGTCCGCGGATGGTGACATGCACAGCGATTTTCTCATTACGACGGATACCGAATGTGCGGACGGTGTAACGGGCTTTTGAGGTGACGGGTGTTTGCCCGGTAAGCTGTTCCAGCACTTTGGAGGCACGAGTCAATCGATCTCCAGATTCACCAACGGAAATGTCTGAAGGTGTACGATCAGCCATTTTGCCCGCAAGATTTTTGGGATATTAGGACGCACTGATTACGAGCTTCTCGATGCGGGGCTCTTTCATGACATTGGTGGGAGTCGTTTTTTGGTCGGCCTAGAGAGAACATGGTCAACGACGTGTCCTGGACATCATTATGGACTTTGGCACTGACCATTTTGGTGAGGGATGGTGTTTGGTCGCTGTTCCTACCTTGCGGTGAATCCTCACTTGGTGCTGGTGCGTGTAGTGGCTGAAACCTTATTTTTCAGTTCTGTACAGTGATCGGAATTTGCCGTAACTCCGCATCATCGGATCCCGAGATCGGCTTCTTTCCTTCTCCCTGCACTTCCACTAACGCACCGACACCGACAATTCATACATCATCGGCCCTCCTTCTACCCGTAATGCATAACCTTCCATCAACCCTTAAATCTTTTGTGCCAGCTGGATGAACTATTAAGAACTCTTTACATCGACCCCTTGCCAGGCATTACGCAGATTTTCCGGTGTATTTTTCTCCGGCTTCCTATTGCTCAGGTTCACATGAGTTTGGCTCATGCCTCGGGACCGATGGAAACCCTCGAAACAAAACAATCATATGGATCTTATTGAAAATTAAATCTATTCCTCAATGGGCTATCTCCGCCATTCCTAGGCTCGTTGGGACTCCCTCTAATCTGTTTCAGAAACCAAAATCTTGATGCGCTCTTAATAGGGAAAGGATTCCTATATGCTTATCTTCTCATGAACTGTCATTTCGATCCTCTATTTCTCATATTCAAGCTGGTCACGAGCCTACGCGCGAGCTAGCTTCTCGGTTCACCGCAAATCAATTGAAATGTACCCGACCCAACGGCTTTTCTCTATCATCAAGTGCGGGGCGACTTTTCACAGCTTATGTACACTAGCTTACCATACTGCTCCACATGTAGTCAAAAAAGGCTCACGGACATCACTCGCGTTTGCGATCTTGGGAAGAAAGTTGCTGAGACAGTAGGTTCATACCTCCCTGCAAGCTATCCGTAACTACCAATTCATTTTTCATCGGGTAAAGAGGAGGTTCAATCTACGGGGCCGATTTTGCGTGTCAGAGCGGGGGCGATAAATCATGTTGCCTATGGATAAAGCTTAAGCCTCACCGCGCCAGACCGAATGGCGTGTCCGCCGCACATAACTCCGGTCCTCAAGCTCAAGGTTCATCGACATCTCTCGTCGTTGGATTCGTCAGTAGTCTCGTTTCCCAGATAACCATCGCTGTTGCCCACTCTGTCGAATAAATGTACTTTTAGCGTCAATCTACCCTGCTACTTTTCCAAGATGATGGCCAGAAAAATCAGCCTGTGGGAAAAAGCAAGGTCGGCGATGTTTTTCCTCCGCTCCAGTGCAAACAAATTGTGCTATGACGATCTCTTTTTTGGTTCTAATTGCCTCCTAACTAGGTATCTTCATTCTACTTCTCTAACGCAAAAAAGCTAGATCACTGAAAAATATAGTGTGAACAAGCCCAGTAGGGAAAATCTTGGCACGATCACATGAAGAGTCCCCTACTTTGGAACGGTCCCGCACGGGCTTTTCGAGCCTCCGACATCCCTCAACGGTTCGACCATTCTATGTATATACCGGGTCTGATTGAATAATGCATATTATTCAAACCCACGTATCCTGACAACGGGAAGTCCGGACGCAATTCGACCGACTTGAAATGGTCTGTCAGGGAATTCTGTGGGGTCATGGATCACGCTTACTAGCTCCGGCGCCTCCTGCAGAGCGCGTTTATTTCTTTAGATCGCTGATGACTCCGTCACTGCTGCTCCCCTGAGTATTGGGCCACAGCTTACTTCCCTTTAAGAAGGCCGACGTTAACTTGGGCAGATTCTCGTCCCCCCTTTTTACCCTTCAAAACACAATCGCCCAGCATCTTTGGAATTCCCGACAAGTCGGGATATCTACAAAACATGGCTTCTTGTCGCATTTGCTTAGAGGATGCGAAGAAACCCGTCGCCCTTCCCTGTGGTATGTTTTTTTCTGGGATGGATTTAAAATCTCCTCACAAGTTGCAAAAAGGACATATTTTCTGCAACGGCTGCATCGTGAAAACTGTCCAAGCAGTCAAACCATATACCCATCTTCAACCGTGTCCTATCTGCAGGGCAATATATAATATTGGTAAGTCTAGCCAACCCAAGGACAAGGATATCTGTTTTTTATCACCAAAGCACAGCGCCCATCAACCTAAACGTGGTTCCCGCAAACCTGCGACCATTCGTTACCCCTAGTATCCGCAGAGTCTATATCGATCCTCCATCAACGTCACAGGGGAGCGACGCGGCCGACGTCAACGAACAGCCCGCAACTCTCGGGTCATCGCCCACGGCTGTGACATCGTCCGCATCGGAGCTCGCACGCCTGCGGGCAGAGAACTTCGCACTGCGTAATAACTGCGCCTTGTGGCGGAAGCGTGCGGAGATGCACGGAGCGGCCAACCTGGGCCTCCTCAATTTTGCGCGGGTCGTACGCGATCAGGCGTCACATCTGGCTCGGGAGCGAGATGAGCTCCAGACCCGATGTCATTCTCTCAAGCGCAAGGTCGAAGACTATGAGTGAGGCCATTTCTCGGTCTTTGATGTGCTGTTACTCAACATAAATTTTTCAATAGGATGGCAAAGAGCTCGGAATCTGCGATGGTCGAAGCTTTCTTGCAGGGGCGCTCTGAACTCCACGACTCCGGAAGCCCCGTTCCAGGCTCTTTGTTGTTTGCACCTCCATTTCCATACTTTCCTGAACAAGGGACTTCTGGACGAAGTCCAACGAGCGAAGCTACCGTTTCAAACTCAGCGGAACCGCCATCCAGAGGTTCTGATTTCAATCGATCGAGGAAGAGAACGAGGACTGACGATTCTCATGGCCCGGAATTTGGGAAGAGAACGACCCCTTTATTGATTTCCGAGAATCTCGCTCACGGAAAAGGCGAACCACTAACACCTTGATTACATCTATACCTCCTTTATTCCTCTCTCCCGGTTCCGAGTCTGGTTATTTCTGGTGGATCACAGCATCGTATATACATAACACTCACATTTTCCATTTCTTCTGTCGGGGTCGTCACTCATATATTTGGCATTTGTATTGTAGTTTGACAAGCAATTTTTTCTCTTCATTTTACACACTCATCCACGGAGCGGCATCTAAGTCGAGATCTATTTTTGGCATAATTGATCCTAATTGATTGTTCCTTTCACGGCAGTCGTTTCGCTGCGTGACCCCGACTCCACCGTGCAGAGCCCACGGGGGTCTCTATCTTCCTTGGTCATCGCTGTAATACTCAAGTCTGCCGATGACAGAGTATAATGATGGTCAAAGCAATCCTAGCCCTCCCACCATTTGATCATGTCGACGCAGACGTCATCTTGCGATCGTCCGACAAGGAGCCAGTTGACTTCCGAACGTTCAAACTACTGCTCTCCCTATCGTCCCCATTCTTCGCCGAGATATTCACACTACCACAGCCGATAGGGTCGCCCGTATATTCCGATGAGGGCGCAGACACCAGCAGGGGCGTCGCGGTTGTCCAGATGGCGGAGGATCAGGTGACATTGCGGCTGTTGCTGGGGCTTTGTCTCCCCGTCAGCGTCCACGAGATGCCTAGGTTCTCATCTTTATTGGAGATCCAGAAGGTCACTGAAGCGGCCTGCAAATTCGAGATGGACGGTCTGTTGAAATACTTGCGAGGGGAGTTGGTGTTGCCGCGCTTCATCGAATCGCAGCCGTTGCGAGTATTCGCCATTGCCTATAGGTATGGATGGGATGTGGAAGCAAGAAAGGCAGCGAGGTATACACTCCGACATCCCATGAACACTCCTTTCGTCTCGGAACTCGAATTTATCTCTGGTGCGACATTTTACAGGTTACAAGAATACCATAGGATGTGCGGAGAGGTGGCTAGCTCGCGTGCATTGCTACAGCCTGCTTTAGCCGAATCCCATGACATATGGACGTGGATCGTCTGTAAAAAGTGTCCTCCGGCATGGAACGTCCAGAGCAAAAACTTCCCGGATGCTCGGAAGTGGTGGGCGCAGTGGATAGAAGATATCGCGGAGGAACTCCGCACAAAGCCTTGGGGAGAGATAGTGAGAAAATGGGATTTGCAAAACAGGGCGATTGGACAAGCGGCTGGTTGTCCTAACTGCGGAAAACGCGCGCAGGAAGACCTGGAAGCTTTTTCACAGATGTTAGCGGTTGAGATTGAGAGAGATATTTCGTCGGTTTGTTTGTCCACCACTGTCGTTAGGTTTTTGAGCGCTCATATGTTATTTTTGGCAATGCAGGTTGATCTGGATCTTACTTTCGATGACTGGAGTTCCGCATCACCCACGGTTGTATAGTAGCCTTAAAATTGCAAGGCACTCTCATGGCACGCTGGAGGCCGGCTTGAGGTTCTGAGTCTAAGGTCATCATAAGATCCATCATTGAACAACCTGAAAGAAGGGATAAATTGCTGCCAATTTTTCTACCTTCAAGCCTATAGTCATGCAAATCTTATTTGCGTAGAACTTGCGCAGTGACTGGTTGCGGCTTGCCGCTGCGGCACAGCAAATGACTGTCACGCTCAACGTTCAACCCGGATCCATTATAAAGATGTCGACGAATTTCTTTACCCAATCCCATTTCCAAACCAAATAACAACAGAGGTCTTCCGTCTCTCTTTCTCTGGCATCCCGCGCTGACCATCATATTACCAGGAGGTTGCAGGTCAATGGAGGAATCGAACGAGGAATTGGTCGCGTCTGAGCAATCGCCAATCGATCAACTTCCTGACGAATTACTTGGGTCGATTTTTCTTTTGAATACCGTCAAGGAAGTTGAAGATGGCCAGCTACTCCATGATCCTCACACGACAACTCTTTCATTACTCCTCGTGTGCAAGCGATGGCGCGATGTAGCCATGAGCTACCCTGTACTGTGGAGCCGTATCATCGACTACGAAAAGCATCCATCGGCGTGCGTTAAGGAGCTTTTACGACGTTCCAAAACGTCTCTGATCGAGGTTGGGGAAGATTCAGTTTTCAAGCACGTCCAGCTTCGATATCCTCGTGGCAAGGTCGTGTTGCACCATATGTTTGAGGACCCATCGAGGATAAAGACCCTCAGCCTTCAAATCAGACTTGAGCCTTGGATATACATCTGCCAGAACTTCCTCCGACACCCCGCAACCAACATCGAGTATTTGAACTTGATCACCTCATGTCCCTTCCCCGATTGTCTTTATCCTGGACCACTTTTCGCGGATGCCGCCCCATCCTTGAGGAGGCTGCACCTCCAGAGATGTCTCATCGACTTCTCTTCTTCTGTCCTCTCGAATCTGACGGAATTGTCCGTTCTTGATGTTGTGGCTCCGAGCATTCTCTCGATGAGAAAACCGGATCACCCGTTGAAGGTAGCACCTACGGTTGGTGGATGGCTTCGCGTTCTCGAAAATATTCCCTCGCTTCGATATCTCACTCTCAGCGGTGCCATCACTGAGAATCGCGGCGAAGAGGAATCCTTGCTCAACGTCAGTCTTCCCAACCTTATATTTTTAACTGTAGGTGCAAAATTCCGCGGCGGCGTATCACTCCTTGAACATCTCTCAATACCGCCATCGTGTGGCATCCGACTAAGGTTTAATAGGTCGGGTCCTCGTTTGGATGGGACGAAGTTGTTGGCTTTTCTCAGCAATCAACTCTCATATTGGCCACATGATTCTCCTGACCGATACCTTCAGGCAAAGATCCTCACTGGTGATAGGATTCATTTCGGAAACTCCAGGCGCGTTGGATATATTTGGGATATGACCGAAGAGGATGTAGTCAAGGAGCACGCGCAGTCATCCGCCGATCCTGTGCTTTGGCTCGTTGTCTCACTCGATAACTCCAACGACACTCCCATGTTCTTCAACCAGCTCCTTGCGCTGTATACCCCCACATATCCAACCACCACAACCCTAGATTTATGGCTCGACGAAGAGTTCGCCATGACCAATCCCAACACACTCGCATTTCCTGCCTTCACCAGTCTTCACTCTTTCACTGCCGTCAAAAACCTCAGCCTCCTTGAACGATCGCCGCTATACCTTCTGCCCCTTTTCCAGTACTCTTCCCACCCTAATCGACCACTCCTCCCTGCCCTCCGCTCTTTGCGGTTGATGCGTATCAATTTTGAAGACGACCAGCGTGTTGCTTACTTCACCACCATCGCGTTCTTGCTTTGGCGAGTGGAGGTCCATCTACCCTTAATGGAATTGCAGATGATTGAGAGCAAGATAAACAAGGACACGGAAGAGTCGCTCTCGCGACTCGGTAATGTAAAAATAACGCTAGGATCTTTGGACTTGCCGGTCGACTATACCTTGGATGATGATTCGGATTGATGTATCACTTGTGTACGTTAATCATTGAAAGATTCTTTGACGACGATGATTTTTTGTTAGATGGAGATGGACGAATCTTGATGAATTTCAAGTCGTTTTTTTAGCACAGTTCGCAGCTCCGTCTCTGTCATGAACTATGTTTTGCTATTACCCTGGTCATGCTCGACTTTCCTTCTGGCGTGGAGATGATAAAACCGAGCTATGGTTATGAACCTATAGCTAAGCATAAACTGACGTTGTTCAGATTCATTCCATGTTGGCGACACCTGAAACGCGATTGGAGGGACTCAGTACATAGCCTTGTTGAACACAGTTCTACACAACCATATCATGAAAATGTTAGAGAAATAGGTTGAGTGAGAAATCGGTTACTAACTAGCTACTCGGCTAGTAACGGGCCTGGAGATTTTATGATGTGTTGCAACACCGCTTTCGCCGAGGTCCCTTGCATCTGGCGGGAACTTATGAATACAAGATCTTTATCACGATGTTTTATCCTCAGCCCCCGTATTCATTTTTGATCTTTCCCAGTGGTCCCCTCTTTCCCATCGTTCCGTCCGTTTCAGAGGACATGTCGCAGCCATCGTCGCGTCAAGTTGTCGTCGATGACAATGACAGTCGGATCTTCTATTCAAGCTCGTTTTCTGCGGATAGCACTGGGATAAAAGACAGGCAAGGAAACTTTGGACCCACACTTAAGTCGACACTTCATGGCACGAATAGCACCGGGTCATTTCAATTTCGATTTTCTGGCGAGTATTCTCAACTCCTGTTACATAGGTGATCTTAACGAGCATTGTGTCCCCAAACAGGGACAACAATAGATGTTGTTGGGACCACAAACCCGGAAAACTCGACGGGAGGGGTCGACCCTACTTGGGAGTGCTTTATAGACAATAGCAGCATCGGCGCTGTAAACCCTTTCAATTTCGTTGAAAACAACTGGATCCTATGTTCAGCAGAAAACCTACCCGATACCTCCCATGTGGTGACAGTGAATGTAAAAAGTCGTGGGCGTACCTTTTGGTTCGATTACTTCCGATACACCCCTTCCGCGAATGTTTCGGCGGAGGGGGAGTTCGTGATGGTTCAGAACTCTGACCCAGACATTCACTTCGATTCTTCGTGGCAGCCCCTTGGTTCCGATGCTAACATGACGACAACCAAGGGAGGCAGCGTAACTTTCAATTTCACTGGTGAGACCAGTTGACCTACTCTTTTTCATCCTTCAAACCATGCTATTTCCAGGTGTTGGCCTTTCGTTTTACGGTATGATACCAGCGGAACTCCCAATATCACCATCTTTGGCCACCTACAGCATCGATGGAGGTTCGACTACCCCCGTTGCGCTGAAGGGCCTGCCGCCGGGTTCGGTGACGTTGTATAACCAAAAGTTTTTTGAAACGCCCACCCTCCCTTACGGTTTACATACTTTGAAAGTCACCTATGATGGTGATGATGGTAATGGGTCTACCCCCCTAGTTCTCGACTTCCTCCTCATACAAAATGGCAGTATTACCCCGAATACAACGGCCTCGCTACCAGCATCAACCTCTCCTCCCGTGCTGATGAGAGCCGCCAAGAAAGTCAACGTCGCTGGTGTGGTCTGCGGGGTACTAGCCGCACTCGCAGTCGTCCTCGTCGCTGCCTTCTTCTTTTTGAAATATCGAAAGCAGAAGGAAGTAAAATTTGCACCATCCTCTAAATTCCTGGCACCTATTCCGTTTCTCCGTCGTCCTCCCCCTGCCGTACAAGAAAGCACCAGTCTCTCTTCCCTTGGCCTGTTCACTCCTTCTCATTCTGTCCTCGATCTTGCAGCAGCCCCACCTGCACATCGTCAGAGGACAAGCAGACCAAGACAACGAGAGGCAAGCGGCTCTCAGCCACGTCGGTTCGCTCCACCCCTTGTTCCTCCAAAAGCCGCAAACGATCAAACTTCATATTACGGAGGTTACCAGACATGGGGCCAAGCGAAAGCGCAGGAAGCAGCGTCGAAGAAAGCTACCGCGAGGCCTCGCGATAGTTATATGTAATGGATTTGGAACCCCCGGTGTATTTTCGCCCTTGTGCTCTGTGTTGCTTCCGACCATTTATCTCACTCATCAACCTTTGATTCAAAGGCATGTCAACATCATCCCGATTCCCATATACCTGCACGTTCATCTATTGTTATATTTAGATTATCAAAATACTTATACCCTCATGTCATATGGACCGACGGTGTTGATTTCCCTTACAGTTGGCTGGATACCAATCTCCATAAGGCCTCAATTGAGCCTCGGAGTCCGGGTAGTATCTCTGAACTAAGACGCGAGAGTGTGGGTTACACATTGGTTAAAGCTATGCAAAAGTTTTGTTGCGCCCATTGTGTACGGGGTTATTCAACAAAGCCTGACTGGGGCCTTGTCCAGAAGCGGTTGATTCCAGTATCGGCAAGTAAGTACCTGTGGTTCTGTTGTGTCCGTCCCTTTACTCATGACCTTCATCACAAGCTCTACACAACTTTGGTGCTAGGCCCCATTCTCGTCGTACGTCGCCGGCCTTTGTTTCAATGTCATCAGGTGGTGCCTCCGAGCTCACCTTTACGCTATCCCTCGAAAACGGGATACCCATTTGGATCAGGGAACGGGATCGAGGAATTTCGCTCAATATTTATCTATCGAAATTTCCTGAAGTCACATTGACTAACGCCATAATGGCCTCGTTTAATCGAGTTGCACAAAATTCTGAGAACGTTTCCCCCGATAAATCTATTTGGAAACTCCCCTTTCCAAGAGAAACTTGGGGTTTCAAGCTATCGACCTAGAAACCCCCTCATTCGAAGAATTTGATAGCCATCAGAGCTCGGCCGTCAGCGGCCTTGGCCCCAGAGGTGCTCCAGTGATGTGAATTCGAAGCGTGTGGTTATTCAATCAAGTTTGGCTCTAACATTCACTGCCTTGCATGAATAAATTATGAGTATTGCGGGAATAAAGCTAAAGATGCCAAGCCTATATATTGGGGGTGGGAGACACATCCCTCGTAAGATATTGTGAACACCAGGCGCTTAATTGCACATGACCTGGTGATCTTTCTCGATGTCAATGTCAAAGACCAAATTTTGAAGTTATACTCACAACCGTTCGAGAGAATCCATTTCTCTTGATATGAAGGACCAACAATAAAATATTGTCATAGGCCTAGAAAACCATTTTGTCAAGTATATCTCTTTCGGACAACCTCAACAATCTTGCACTGAGGTGCTCGTAATAACTGGAGTTTGGAGCGCCTCAATTTGCTAGAAACATGGAATTATAGTAACACCAATCCATATATACATATACTAATGCCTATGTTTCTATGCCATGGCGCGTCGAGTCGATGATTGCGCGTTCCTCAGTTTCTGCTCGATGGTCGGCATCTCGGCAAATCTGGTAAGGCCGTTTACCGATCATGATATTGGACACCGGGTTTCCATCCAAGTTATTTAGAAATCCCCGGGTTTCTCTTGGAAAGGGGGGTTTCCAAATAGATTTATCCTGTTTCCCCATTTCATGGCATCTGCGGGACCTGTGCCGTAAACGATCCCCCTGATAGCCATGAACCGATGAAGACGTTCCCCATGATACCCGCAATCGACCCGTCTCAGCGTCTGCGGTTATGTCCTCTTTCAGGCCGCCGTAACTGATAAGATGTACAAGCAAATTCGTCATGCTTGGCCAATATCACGAAAGTATCTTGTGATCCCCTCCCAAAAAAGCATAGAAAAACTATCGAGTTTGGCTGCGAATTGCGTACCTTTAAGCAATCCGTGGATTGTGTTACTGCCGAACGTGTTCGCTGTGTGGAGGGAAAGGAGTTTGTTTATAAAGTACAGGTGGCTGGTCGGACCCGGTAGTGGGTATAGCACCGTCCGCAGAACCCTTTAAGTTTCCTAGGAGAGGCTCGTAGAATGAAGATGACCGTCGGTGATACCGAAATCATGGGCGGAGCTAGAGAGCTTAGTATCACTTTTACAAATATCTCGGATTGCTCTTACCCAGTTCTTTGTGCCAGCCTTTCTGAACGTTGGTTTTTTTTGAGGCAGAGGTAGGATAAAATATTTTTTACTTCTCAAGAGGCGACTGATTTGAACTAATGCAGATGCTACTCATTTTCTGCAGCCCAACAGGAGGTCAAGTTGAAGTAAGCGGAGTTTTTACTTTTTTACAGTAGTTATGTTTGAATTCAATCTTTCCAATCTTTTCAGAGTCTAAATTCCACCATCGAAGATTCTGTGAGTTCGCAAGAACATTTTTGACTTGAATTGGATCTTAAATAACAAGTTTCTTCAGCTCAACCTTGCTTGGATATAAGGGCTAGTCTCCTCCCTTCTCGATACTTACGGTAAATTCCTGTCAGTCATAGCAGAGGATGCTCAATAGGACGATTGAACTATTGAATCGCGTTACGGATGCGGTCAGAACCGAAGGTGAACTTATGGAAAGTTATGATTCAACTCGGGTCACCTATTGGCGCACTCATATATGAAGAGCTCCGATGATACTGTCGCGGCAAAAAATGTTGCCTAATAAGATAGTGAAGTTGCCGCTCGTCCGGGGGATCGAGCCCCGGAGGTGCCCTCCTGCGCGGGTGGGTGTCCTGTCTCCGGCTCAATACCGTTATCGTATTGTCAGGCTTAAGCGAGAGATATCTCGACGGCAGCCTGGGAATACCACTTGGAGCATTCTCATCCTTGCAAAAGGCGCCAGCTTGATTAGTTCTTCCAGACTCTGTAGGTCATGTATATTCTGGCTACGACATCCATGGTAGCAAGAGTAATGTTATCGTTGTGAGACCGGACGGGTACTTGGGTCTCGGAGCGGTATTCTGGCTTATTTTGGGGTACTTATTTCAAAGGAAATTTCTTGGACACCAGGTAATGGTTATCTATATATCCGAACCATCCCCGAATGTCCGGCAAATAACACCAAATGTCCAAGAATAGGTTTTGGAACACACGCGCATAGATACTTAGTGCCTGTCATGTTCAATCGCGCTGGAAAGATTCGTACGGTTTAGCAGGGCCCGATGATCTCTGTTGAAGGCCCCAGAGGCCCCACAAATCGTTTCACAGCGTGCACTGGTGCCTCCGCTTGGAGTGGGATCTTTCAATCTACTGTTTACGTCAGATCTGACCTTGACACTGAAAGGTTATTTTTCCTGGAAAACATATCAAGGTGAGTGCTGAATAATCAGTTGTTTTATTTTGGCCAGTACTCATGCCCTCAAGGCCATATTGAATGATTTCGTATTGTTAGCTAGATCTCCTTAGGCACACCGTGAAGCGTTAAAAATTGTCAAAGATACATATCCCGATGTTTTTCGGACAACCGGCACTCAGGCACCTCTTCGTTAAATTACCGTCAATGGGGATATTCTCTTGAATTTTTCCCAGAAAGGTTTGGACCCTTTGCTCGTCAGACAATGAATGATTGACATGGGCATCTGTCTTGAACTAACGTATGGTCTAGATTCCATCGTTCGTGGGGGTTTAAGTATGGGAGGCTCAAGATCTGTCAACCCTCTCCATATCCCCAACGATGTCCTGTTGACCGTTCGTATTTCATTTGAGAGTTTATCTTCGCTCACCATCCGACTGGGCAACACAGATGAACTCGATCTACATCGCGAAGTATGGGCTGAGCGACCTTTATTCCGCGAAGCAAAACATCATGGACGCAAGATATTCGATTATTGCAATGTTCTTCTTGCAGATATACGAGCTTTTCGCGGTGTAAGTCTTCCCTCAGTTCGGTTTTTCTTTGAGGCACGATTCATAACACGGCGGTTAATTGGTAGGTTCCATGAGGAAGTGAGATTGGTGAGTAGTATCGCCCAACACTCATCCTTAATCTGACTACTTCTTAGATACATCGAGCATCATGGACAAGCATCAAAATTCTCTATCTCCTCTGTCGATACTATCCTCTCGTACTGTGGTTCGCGGTAATATGGGCATACGTTGCCGATCATGACGCTCAAACCTGTGGTCGCGTTGCTCAAGCAGTTCACATAGTACTGGCACCATGTGTATGTAAACCTGGTTCTCTTTGCAAGCACCCTAAATTTATTGGGGCCATAGCAACTTCTCTCCCAGGGTCAGTCCATTCATCGGTTCTCCAAGTCGTATCCCTGATGGCTCCCGTAGCTGTTATGTCGATGCGAGCATATGCATTTTCAGGGCGGAACAAGAAAGTTCTGGTTCTGCTGGCCTCATGTTACATATGCCTCGTCCTCGTAGACATCTGGGCCTTTTGCAAAAAGGTCATCATGCCTCCAAAAATTCTGTACTCAGTTCTAGGTGGTACAGGATGTTTCCCCAACTATGGGGAGGAGCCTATGGCGATGCGATTTGGTGTATGTATTCCGAGTCAATTCGTCTGTCTCTGGCTGATGGTCCTGCTGAAACAGTACTCAATGGTGCCCTTGGTTGTTCTCCATCTCCCGTGTGATATTGACGATAAGCGCACTAGTTGGCCGCTATTTTAATGGACTTCGTTTCCCTTGTTGTTGTGGTTGTGGTTCGTGATTGTTTTTTGTTGCTGGACTTGAGACTTATTTCATCAGTATTGTGTCAAGTCGCGGTGGAATCGGGACGTATCCCTCGCGCATTATTTTGTTAGCCAAGGTATGATCTTCATGTGGTTAAGCACGTGGAATGATTCAGAATTTTATGAATACAGGATTGACCTCATTTGCATTCATATTAATCATCAACATTGCGACCGCTATCACATTCTTTAAGTAAGTCCACATTTCTCTACATAATTTGTACTTTTTTGAAAATTAATACGTCTTATTCCAGACCCCCTCGATTTCATATTGGCATTGGTCTGCCATTAATTATAATTGTCTCGAACATCGTGGTAAGCTCGAACTACCTCTCCTTATGAGGGAAATATAAGGGCTAAAATCTAAACACTGTATAGGCATGCAGACTGTGAGAACCTGCGCAATCTTACCGCCCAACAAAGCTTTTTCGAATTGTTAAATATGTCTTTTGCCAGAATTCTCCAACTCCGAGAGGAAGTCACCCCTACAGATTCAGAAATATCCAGGCGACATTCTATCCTCGTACGGAACGCATTCTTTTCTGCAAATTCGGACTCATGGGTCATGGATGGGACAGGTAGATAGTGAGAGATCCACGATCCTGTACTATTAACAATCTATATGTAACATAGAGGCAAGCTTACTACCACATACCAATTATCCTACATTAACATTATATCCATCATAATGTCATTAAAATACCATTACATCAAGAAGCCTAATTACACAGCAGCACAGTCAAAAAAGGATCGACACGAAACCATATCTCCCAGCCTCCGATGTTTAGTCCCATAATCCATACTCAAACCGGTATCTATGTCCACATGCTGAACTTGGCGCATGAGCACTATCGGAGCCTTTTGAACTTACGGAAGTCTGATAAAATAATATATGGGGTTAGCATCTGTACGAAATTGATTAGCGCCTATTTGAAGCAGTCCAGCTTAAATGGGCTCGATTTGCCAAATAAGGCTAGTTCGCAACTCGTTTTGTTCTCAGCAACTGCCTTGAACACTCGATCCATGGATGGACAGCTGTCTTGAGCTGACTTATCTTAGTAATGATTCCATTACTACATTATTTATGCGAGTATATTGGAGGTTCTCCCAACCTTCTCCATCCCCCCAGGATATCCTATTGACCATTCGCATACCGTCTGAGAGACAGAGCCAAATTTTCGCTTCCAACCCGACTGGGCAACAATGATGAACGCGGCCGACACCCGGCCAAGCGTATAATACCGACATTCGCTCGTAATTTGAAGACTTCCTATGTAAATACGTCGAGCATCATGTACAAGTGACAATGCTTGAGGGAGCCGTGCAGTGCCATCTTTTCATGTTTTGTCCAACACAGACGGCAAGAAAATTTGTAACAAAATGATCAAGCGCGGCTATATTCCCAGCATTCAGTCGTTCGATAGGTTCACTTCGATTACTGACGACGCTTGCGGACTCGGGGTTTGATTGAGCAGTCAAAGATTTCCTTGCGGCCGGAGAAATAATATACATCTGAAACAAAGCGAAGGATGCAGCAGAGTAGCTGCTCACTTGACGAGCCCAAGGTTTTCATATTCATCGCTTATCGCCAACTCCTTCCCGGAGTTATCCCTAGCCTTTACGATGCGGAAAGTTGCCAGAATGGGTTTGAATAGTAAAAGGAGGAAGGTGCCTCCGCCCAAATCTATATGCCAGTATCTGGTCCTCATCGTTGAGCTCTCCGTTTTTGTCAAAGAGTATTGCAGGTTTGAAGACAAAAGGTTCAGGGTATACACTTTCAAGTTCACCCGTGTGCCATGGCTCTTGACGTCAGTCCTCATGAAGGAAGTGAGTTAAAAAAATTTTCCCTCATATCGCAGTCTCGTAGAAAGATCGTCCGATCTTGGAGTGTATTTGTGATCATATCGTAGCATGGTGAGTCGCCTGACCTGGCACTGACAAAAGACTTGTCTGTGGGCCATTGCTTCGCATGGCAGATACGAGTCCGGACGGACAAAGTAATATAAACTAACCCTATTTCACGCGAATATATATACGATTTCACATCAGATTCCCTTGAGATCCCCCCTAACGAGCTTGCTAACGAACCCAACAATGTGTGAAAACCAGGCAACTGTATTTGGAAAGTGTTGATCGGATCAAAGATGCGATCAAAGTTTACTGAGCACCCCGTTCAAGCGTTCGCCAGGTGCTTATAAGAACGAATCCTCGTAAACTCGGACTCGTAATAAGAACAGGCCGATGCTTCGTCGATGGTTCACACGTTCATGCGAAGAACGCATCGAAGGCAGCGGGATTAAAATAGGAATGGTACTAAACCTAAACCAGCGGAAGCCCCACCTAGAGGCCACCATCCTGCCCCGATGGGCGGGATAATCTATCGCTGGTCGAGTCAGCGTTTTATCAGTCATGCAACCTTCTCGAACCATTGGATTTTTTTTCGTTCTCTACCTTTCTTCTACCACATTCTCGCCTCTATCCTGGCCCTTTCTGCGGAAATACTATCTGGAAAAGGTGAAGGAACGACCAGAAATAGGATCCTAATGTCGGCGAGGCGCGCCTCTGATTCCTCCCACTGGCAAGTTGCCTCAGTAGGATCGGAAACTCCTAACAACGAGTTCGAGCGAGCTTTCTCCTCCGAGCACGGAGAGTCAACTTTACACAATTCACAGGACAAGATAGAGAAGGCTGTAGTTGATCTTGAAGATGATTGGGAAAATGACCCAGAGAATGCTCGAAACTGGTCGACCCGCAAGAAGTGGACCGCTGTTTGCATCGTACGTCGTCGCCTCCACATTTTTTTTGGGTAGCATGGAATTTCACATTCCTTTCCTTTCGATGTCCAGGTCTCAGCCTATGGTTTCGTATCACCTCTTTCCAGTCCCATGATGTCGCCTGGTATTCCGGAAATTGCCGTCAAATATGGGATTACAAATTCGACCATTATTGCTTTGACGCTCAGCACATTCATATTGGCTTTTGCATTCGCTGTCAGTTCTCATTTGCCCTTTTATTTAAATGGCTGTGACCCAAGTGGCTTTTACTTGTCACGTAGCCTTTGATCCTCGCCCCACTCTCCGAGATGTACGGAAGGACATGGGTACGTCTTGGTTCATCTCTGCTCATCTTATTGCTCAACTTCCATCCAGGTCCTCCATATCTGCAATCTTCTTACGTCTATATTCACTCTGGGGTGTGCGTTCGCCCCAAATACAGGCGCTCTCGTTGGTTTCCGTTTTCTCGGTGAGCATTCAACAAGGTTGTTTGCTCTTCGAATGCTCAGCTGGCTCCAGCCGGATTATCAGCAAGTGCACCCGCCGCATGCGGTGGAGCTTGTATCGGAGATTTATTTGCGGCTCATGAACGAGCATTCGCTATGTCGCTGTACGCTCTTACGTCCCTTGTTGGTACGAATGCCTTATTAATCCTTTTACGTGACGCGTCCCTGATCCTATTTTTAGGCCCCGCTGTGGGTCCTATCGCTGGAGGCTTCATCGTTCAAACGGTTGGCGTCGAATGGGTATTCATCACCCTCGCCAGTCTGTATTTGTCCACTTCTTCATGACTTGGATCTAATCTTCATGTTACTCAGTCACTTGTGGTGTTGTTTCGCTCCTCGGGATTCCACTCCTAAAAGAAACATATGGGCCTGTTATTCGCCTACGTCGCGCCATAAAATCCGGGGATCTGGAGGAATTTCTGAAAGCACATCCCCATCTTCAACAAGACCACAGCATGTGTGGCATAATGAAATTTCTATGGGTTAACCTCTCACGTCCTATCACAATACTCTTCGGCAGCTTCATTTGTTTTATTCTCGGTCTTTACTTGGCCTTGTAAGTTTCCTGTGGCACCACTTCCAAGCATGTTAACTTACAAATTTCTCTGTAGTACGAATGGTCAGTTGTTGCGGAAGGAAATTTCGAGCCTAACTGATACATTGCTAGGCATTTATTTCCTAATGTTCACCACCTTCGGTGGTAAGTCAGCTTTCTAGATTCTCCCGTCAAATTGTCTAATTTATTTACTGCAGACTTTTTCCAATCTACTTATGGATTCTCCCCTGGTGTCGGAGGCATTGCGTACTTGGGTCTTGGCGTTGGCTTCTTACTCTCTGCATTCTCTTCTGCCAAGTTCGCCGACAGGATTTATAACTATGTAAGTCTGGATCTTCCGCACTTGGCCAGCCAAATAGTTGATTTATTTCGACGTTTGAAGCTTGGTGAGAAGAACGGAGGTGTTTCAACGCCAGAAATGCGTATTCCCGTCTTCATCTTCGGGTCTTTCTTTGTTCCAGTGGGCATTTTGTAAGTTCATTTACCTTCTCGGTCCTTGACGTCATTTTTCATCTTCACTGCCTTCCAGCTGGTATGGTTGGTCTGCTCAAGCTAAGCTACACTGGATTATGCCCATCATTGGGTCTGGTATTTTCGGTTTCGGGATGTCGACGACCTTGTAAATTCTGGATGATCTTGTAGAGTGGCGTATCTTCACTGACTTGGATGCAGCCTTCCGATCTTATTATATTTGGTGGAATCCTTCGCCTTTGCCGCAAGCGCTATTTCCGCTACTGGAGTGAGTATCTACGGAATTGTCTCGAGTCCCAATCGCTCATTCAGATTTCCTTTCTAGGTACTCCGCTCATTCCTTGGCTTTGCTTTCCCGTTATTTGGCCAAGATATGCTGGACAGACTTGGACTTGGACCTGGTTGCTCGGTATGCGATCACCACATTTTGTGTGTTTGTTTAAAAGACTAATCTCTCATTATTCCAGCTCTTGGGAGGTCTCGCCATTGTTCTTGGAATCCCTTTCCCGGTATATCTTTATTACCGGGGAGAGGCTTTGCGTGCTGCCAACCCACTTACGCGCGGTTCCACCATGGCAAAATTCAAATCCTAAGCTCACATAACCATCCCCTGTTTAGATTTATAGTGTTTTGGTTCAACCCCATCAACCCGCCAGAATGCCTCTCCCCCCTGAAAAATTTCCTTCCACATTTGTATCTTCTTGCATGACGAAATCCACGAGACTGGTACTCGTGTCGGCATCCCCTTCTCCAACTGGGAGTTCTAGATAGTAGAGGCCTCCTAAATATCTTCGGAGTACTTCCATTATTCATAGTACGTAGATGTAGTTAGAATTGAATCCTGTTACCCATTGCACCCTACATTTCCAATATGATCCCTCTTACGCAGGCCAGTGGCCTGAAATGTCGACGGCGCGAATTTCTCTATAACCCAATGGGGAGTTTCTAAAATCGCTTATTTTTCATTCGACGCCATAGCATGGCCTTGCTGTGAAATAGTAAATGGCTGGGATAATACAAAAAAGTGGAAACGGAAGTTATGGTGGCGCCAACAAGAAGCTGAAATTGTAAACATTCCAAGTAGAGATTGTTTGGAAGTCAATGATTCATTATTCCTATCAGAGTACTGTAAAATTCTCCAAGAAAATTTGACAATCTGAACATAGACAATTTAAAATCCTGTATGAGCATAAAATATGTACGACTCGAAGATGCATTTAGGGAAAGATCCACTGCATCATCACCTTTCTGATGAGCGAGGAAATGCATCCGCTATGTTTATCACCCCAAACGTGCTGGCAGATGTCATTTGAAAAAAATGCATTTTGGGGACAGTGTAGAATGGGTTTTTTGGATTTCTTGTTGAGATATTTGGGCGTTTCACGGGTTTGGGCCTCTCCGTACCGAGTCTGAAACTGAACAATTTTTTGTTTAGTTAAATTGAGTGGGGAAAGGGATATAAGGATTCAGCGAGAAAGAAACAAGGGAGAACTGTGACGAGTACGAAAGAGAGTCATGTTTATGAGTACCGTGGCATCCACAGATTGATGGGGGGAAGCCGTGGGATTTTTGATTATTTACGCACCGATTGGTTCCTGCAAAGTCTGGATTTACGTTTGCGGAAACCGACAACCATCCTCCAATCCTCTTGTCTTTCATCCAGAGGTCCAGTCCGGGATTTAAAAGGAGAGGAAACTCGAACAAACCTCAGAGTTGCTGTGTTTCGACGGGTCGTAAGGAGAAGGTTGACCACACGCGACCATCCTCCAGCCATCGTCATCTGCAAATTTGTGTGTTGAGAACCAAACTATCAGGAGCTGTTTATCAGAACTGGGCTCTGAGAGGTGAGTGAGGTATCTGGATACTACCAGTTCTTCAATTGTTGACAGCGCGTCACAAATTTTAGAGCCATTTTTACCCGAGCAAGAATTCCCTTGGGCGCTACCATGCACCGAAATCTTTCGAATTCCATGCTTTGCTGTCGACATTCACGTATCTACCTCCGAAATACACGGCGAACGAGGCTACTTTCATCCGTCTCCCAACCCACTTTTACCTCTTTCTTCTTCCACAACGCACAATGGGCATCCCAGCTCCCGAATGGGAAAGGCGCCTCCACGACGACGAAATTTTCACGGACGTCAATAAGTGACCTTGCACATCGAGCTATACCAGTGCCGGACCCATCCATACCGCTCTCGGCGTACAAAGAGATTGAAAAACCGACAGGGATGAAGTTGTTCAAGATTTACAACCAACTTGCGAAATCGAATCTTACCATCCTCGTCGTTCTGACGTCGATGTCGGGCGTTGCGCTTTCGCCGTTCCCTACTACCCTCCCTATCCTACTCTCCACGGCACTGGGGACGGTGCTGTGCTCGGCGTCGGCGAACACGCTGAACCAGCTGCAGGAGGTGCCGTTTGATGCGCAGATGGCGCGGACGAGGATGCGGCCGCTGGTGAGGCGGGCGGTGACACCGCTGCATGCGCTTGGGTTTGCGGTGGTGACGGGGGTCGCGGGACCGGCGTTGTTGTGCACGATGACGAACCCGACGACGGCGTGTTTGGGGCTGGCGAATATCGTCCTGTACGCGGGGGTGTATACGTGGATGAAGAGAAGGAGCGTGTGGAATACGTGGGTGGGGTCGGTGGTGGGTGGTATCCCGCCGCTCATGGGGTGGACGGCGTGTGGTGGGAGGCTTTTGCCTGATTCGTTATCGTTGGATTCGTTCCCGGTGTTTTTGCCGCCTTTTTTGACGGATGGGATGCAGCAGATTATGGATCTGACGACGCTGGACAATGTGTTGGCGCCGTTTGCGTTTTTCATGTTTTTGTTCAGCTGGCAATTTTTGCATTTTAACCCGCTGTCGTATTTTGTTCGGCATTCGTATGCCCAGGCGGGGTATCAGATGCTTTCGGTGCTGAACCCGCACAAGAATGCGCTTGTTGCGCTGAGGCATACGGTGTTGATGATTCCGATATGCTCGGTGTTGTTCCCACTCTCTGGGCTAACGACATGGATGTTTGCAGTGACATCGTTGGTGCCGAACATGGTGTGTGTCCGAGCGGCGTGGCATTTCTATAGGAAGGGCGGAGAGAAGGAGGCAAAGACGTTATTTAACCATAGTCTGTGGTACTTGCCGGTTGTGATGGGACTAATGATGTTCCACAAGCAGGGTATGGAGTGGTTAGAATGGCTAGGATTAAGGGACAAGACCGAGGAAGCGCTCGCGTAAAATGTATAGTTAGTTCTAGCGTATTTGATGGAATCAGAAGGGTCACATGCCGCTTGGCGACAACCGACGGAACAACCTCTTTTGCATTGTTCCCAGGCTTGCTCCCCTTGTTTCCCCTTCATCGTGCTCTCTCTTCCCCGCCTCGCCCCCCCCCGGGGCACCACGTTCCTTCCCTCCCCCACTCTCTTTCTAAATCAATCATGACTCTTGAACAACGTGAACTTCATCGCATGCTCGCCGCTCGCCAAGGAACTGGCAACGGCAACGGCAATGGCAAGGGTACCAGTGTGGTATCACTAGACCCTCCTCTTGGTGGCAGCAGCTCAACAGCGGCCCCACCACCGTCTTCGACAGACCATAGTGTGTATTTCTCTTGACGTTGCTCTTCATGTTTTGCTGATACAATACAGCTACTTCGACTCCTTCACCCCCCCCCTCTACGACTCGCACAACCAGCACTCCTCGCCCATCGCCCTCTACCACCAGCCAAAAGCCCACAGAAACTTCTACGTCCACTACCCCGTCCTCTAGCTCATCGAGCTCCGTATCAAATACGGTCAGCTCGGCTTCATCCACGATTTCTGGAACCACTGTACGTTACTATTCTGCTCTCCCGAACAAGTCCCTCATTATTATTCACATCAGACCATTCCTATGGTTGTTAATGTTCCAACCACCACAGCCGTCGGCGGGGTCAGCTCCTTCCGCCATGTTACCCCTACAAGCGATGACAGTGCTAGTTCTACCGTCACTGCTGATGCTATCAACAACACGGGTGCTACGGGCACATCTGCTGGGACCATTGCGGGTGGTGTGATTGGTGGTTTGTTGGGTCTCGCTGCTGTTGGTTTCATCATTGCCTTTATCCTTGTCAGTTTATTTTTCTATCCAATTTTTTGCATCATCTAAATCTGCGGTAACAGCGTCGTACAAGGCAAAGGCGCCGTCGCGCTATGCGCCACGAATCCGACTTTGGCACCTTCAACCGCTCCGCCTTTGTTACCGACAAAAACCCCCCAACTCTCCCCGACATGTCCGAGACCCGTGGACATGCTTCCACTCCATCTGCCTCCACCGTCGGAGGTCCTGGTATGGCTGGTTACGGCGCGGCCGGTGGCGGAGCCACTCCCCCCTCTCAAGCCCTCGCTGCGGCCAACGCCGCTACTGCTGCTGCCGTCCTCCAGGAACGTCCCAAATATGTGTACGGCCAGGACCCCAACGCCGATGGTCAACACGACCAGGATGATGCGGCTAGCGAAGCCCATGGTGGCGCGTACAGCTCTCAACCACAGGCTCAGACGGGTTACGACGCCGAGGCGTACAGTAACTATGCCCAGTACGCAGAAGGCGGCCAGGCTGAGGGTGCATACCAGGATGCTCAGCGGGAGTACCAGGCCCAGCAGGGGTATGAAGGACAACAAGGTTATTATGACCAAAACGCATACGCTGCGTATGATCAACAGCAGCAG